>PPFU01003221.1_pt1 | contig 22078 bp, 18 predicted proteins | sample 1535991 | NCBI WGS metagenome assembly PPFU01 (sample SAMN04901290, study PRJNA319586) | Hypolithon metagenome, whole genome shotgun sequencing project. | isolation source: Antarctic Hypolithon | place: Antarctica: Miers Valley | collected 2014
GCGCCGGCCGGGTGGCCGCCAGCGCCAGGTCGAACGGGGCCCGCAGCGTGCCGCGCACGAACGTGCCGCGCGCGCTGGCGCGCACGCGGGTCGCGGGCGCCAGCAGCGGCACCTCCAGCGCCAGCGCTTCGACCCGCCAGCCGTCGCCGTCGATGCGGCCGTTGCGCACGTGGATGCCGTCGCGCAGCCTCGGCAGCGTGCCGTCGCCGGGCGGACGCGACGCCAGCCACGCCGACAGCGCGGCGGCGTCGAGCACCGGGGCATCAAGCTCGACGCGGACGAAGTCGGACGTGCGCACGCGGTCGCGCAGCGTGGACCACGGCAGCGACAGCAGCAGCCGGTCGGCGCGCAGCACCGGCGTGGCAGCCCCGGGCTGGCGGGCGACGACCTCGCGCGCGACCAGCGTGGGCGTGCCGCGCAGGCGCACCTCGCCGATACCGGTGGCGGTGATCTCCAGCCCAAGCGCCCGGCCGGCAGCGTCGAGTGCGAACGCGGTCACCCGCGCCGGCTGCAGCGCGGTGCGCAGCGCCAGCAGCGACGCCAGCACCACGGCCGCCGCGATCGCCGCCGCGAGCAGCCGCCGTCGGCGGCTCACCCGCCCAGCGCGTCCGGCAGCAGCGCGTCGACGAACGCCTCGGCATCGAACACGCGCAGGTCTTCCGGGCGCTCGCCGATGCCGGCGAAGCGGATCGGGATGCCGAACTCGCGCGCTAGCGCGAACACCACGCCGCCCTTCGCCGAGCCGTCGAGCTTGGTGACCACCAGCCCGGTGACGCCGGCCGCGGCGTGGAACTGGCGCAGCTGGCTGAGGGCGTTCTGGCCGGTGGTGCCGTCGATGACCATCAGCACCTCGTGCGGCGCCGCGGGGTCGATCTTGCCTAGCACGCGCTTGATCTTGCCGAGCTCGGCCATCAGCCCCTGCTGGGTGTGCAGGCGGCCGGCGGTGTCGGCGATGAGCACGTCGGCACCGCGCGCGCGAGACGCCTGCAGCGCATCGAATGCGACCGACGCGGCGTCGGCGTCCTGGCCCTGCGCGATCACCGCGACGCCGTGTCGGTCGCCCCAGGCCTGCAGCTGCGCGACCGCGGCGGCGCGGAAGGTGTCGGCCGCGGCCAGCACCAGGTGGCGGTTCTCGTCGCGGTAGCGTTTGGCGAGCTTGCCGATGGTGGTGGTCTTGCCGACGCCGTTGACGCCGACCGTCAGGATCACGAAGGGCCTGGCCGCCGGGTCGATCACCAGCGGAAGCGCGACCGGCGCCAGCATCGCGACCAGGTCTTCGCGCAGCGCACGCAGCATCGCCGCGGCGTCGGCGAACTCGCGCGCCTTCATGCGCCTGCGCAGCGACGCCACCAGCTCGGTCGTGGCGCCGATGCCGACGTCTGCGGTCAGCAGCGCGGTTTCGACCTCGTCCAGCAGGTCGTCGTCAAGCACCGGGTTGCGCGAGAACAGGCTGCCGATGCCGCGCGCGAAGCCGCTGCCGCGCAGGCGCTCGCGCCAGCCGGGCTTGCCGGGGGCGGCGGCGGGCAGGGTGCCCGCTGCGTCGGTACCGGCGTCGTCGCTGGTCGCGGGCGGCACGGGCGCCGCTTCGCTCGCGGCCACCGCTGCGTGCGCACCCGGCATGCCGGGATCGGGCACACGCGGCAGCGGCGGCGCCGGCGCGACGTCGACATGGTGGCTCTCGTGCTGGATGCCATCGAGGCTGGTGACCAGCCCGACCGGCGGCGGCTCGGTGCCGAACGCGTCCAGCGCATCCTCTACCGCGCGTGCGACGGCAGGTTCGAGCGTCGAGATCGCCTCTGCGACGTCGGAGCCGGTGGCGCTTGTGCCGGCATCGGCCTCGGCCTGCAGGCGGTTCTGCGGGAACGCCGCCGCCAGTGCCTCGATGTCGAGTCCCTGGCGCGCGCGTGGTGCGTCGGTGTCGGGCTTGTTGCGGCGGAAGAAACTGACCATCGCAGGGGGACGTCGCAGCCGTTTCGAAAGGGGGATGCAATGCGTAGGCGATGCGTCGACAATGCCGGCGCATGTTATCACCGGCCCCGCTGCGACCAGTCCCGATGCACCGTCGAGAGGCGCTGCCGGCCGCCGCCCCGTGAGCCGCGGCGCGCGGCCGCTGCCGCCCGCGGGCGCCAACGGCGTCCGCATCATCGGCGGCCGCTGGCGCGGCACGCGGTTGGCCGTCGCCGACGCCAGCGGCCTGCGCCCGACGCCCGATCGCACCCGCGAGACGCTGTTCAACTGGCTGACGCCGGTGCTGCCCGGCGCCCGCGTGCTGGACCTGTTCGCCGGCAGCGGCGTGCTGGGGCTGGAGGCGCTGTCGCGCGGCGCGGCGCAGGCGCTGCTGGTGGAGCGTGATCGGGCGCTGGCCGACGCCATCGACGCGGCGTGCACGCGGCTGCACGCAGGCGACGCAGCGCGCGTGGTGTGCGCCGACGCGCATGTCGTTCTGGCGGCTCCGCTGCACGGGCGGTTCGATGTGGTGTTCGTGGATCCGCCCTTCGCAGGCGATCACTGGCAGCAGGTCACCGCTGCGCTGGAGCACTGGGTGCATGCAGGCAGCTGGCTGTACGTGGAGTCGCCGGTGTCCCGCGACGTGGCGCCCGTCCCGGGCTGGGTGGAACACCGCGCCGGCATTACGCGCGAGACGCGGTTCGCGCTGTATCGCCGTGCGCCGCCGATGCGCGCCGCCCCGCGCCCTGAGCGCGCCGTCGGCACCGCTGAATCTCGCTGATCGGCTGCTGCTACACTCCGGCAAGATCCCCCCTCGGCGCCACCCGACACGCGCCACGACGCCGCCGAATGACCACATCCCGCCATCGCATCGCCGTCTATCCCGGTACCTTCGACCCGATCACCAACGGCCACGTCGATCTCGTCGACCGCGCGGCGCCGCTGTTCGAGCGGCTGGTCGTCGGCGTGGCGGAAAGCCCGGGCAAGGGCCCCGCGCTGCCGCTGGCGCTGCGCGTCGAGCTGGCGCGCGAGGCGCTGTCCGCCCACGCCAACGTCGAGGTGCTCGGCTTCAACTCGCTGCTCGCGCACTTCGTCTCCGAGCTGGGTGCCGGGGTGCTGCTGCGCGGCCTGCGCGCGGTATCGGATTTCGAGTACGAGTTCCAGCTTGCGAGCATGAACCGGCACCTGATCCCCGACGTCGAGACGCTGTTCCTGACGCCGGCGGAGCAGTACGGATTCATTTCGTCCTCGCTGGTGCGCGAGATCTCGCGGCTGGGCGGCGACGTTTCGGGTTTCGTGCCGGCGGGCGTCGTGCGCGCACTGCAGGCAGAATGGCGACGCGCGGAGCCGTAGTCGGCTGTGACGCCGGCGCCAGACCCTTCCACCATGCTCCACACACCGACCGGGGATACCGACATGAAGATCTCGACCAGCCTGATGCTGTCCGCCTGCCTCGCGCTCGGCCTCGCGGCCTGTAACAGGGACGAGGCACCGCAGGAGACCGTGAGCGCCCCGTTGACCGCGCCCGCCGGCACCGATCGCGCCGAATGGACCGCCTACGTGCAGGACGTCGTCGGCCGCAACATGGGGGGGCTCAATACCAATCCCTACGTGTACTTCCTGCCGGCGGAAGGCGCCGAGGACTACGACGGGCAGTACGAGCGCCTCGCCGAGAAGGTGGAAATGGACGTCGCGCGCGGCATCGTCAGCGGCAACATGCTGGCGTATGCGTCCCCGGGTTCGGCGCGGATGGCCGACATGGTCGTGGCCGCGTTCGCCAACGTGCCGCCGAACACCATGAAGGGCGTGCGTGTCCTGTTCATCGGCGACGCCGCCGACAACGCGCGCGTGCAGGCCGCGGTCGCGCCGGCTGGCGTTGACTACGTCTTCGTCGAAGCCGCCTGACCGCCGCGGCCCGGCCGTGCCCGCCCGCGGCACGACCGCGGTACCACTGCGACAGTGCGTGCCGCGGCGGGCGCGGGCCAGGGCCCTGATCGACCGCCGCGCCTGCGCGGTGCGCGGCAGGCGAGCGCTTACAATCGACGCATGTCGCTGAAGATCAATGCGCTGTGCGTGAACTGCGACGTCTGCGAGCCCGCGTGCCCGAACCAAGCGATCTCGCAAGGCGAGCACATCTACGTCATCGACCCGGCGCGCTGCACCGAGTGCGTCGGGCATTTCGACGAGCCGCAGTGCGTCGTGGTCTGCCCGGTGGAGTGCATCGATCCCGATCCGGCGCTGCCGGAAAGCCGTGAACAGCTGCTGGAGAAACTGCTCCGGCTGCAGCAGGAGCCTGCATGACCCCGTCCCGGACGTTTCGCGGTGCGCTGCTGTCGCTGTGCCTCCTGGTCGCCGCGCCGGTGCTCGCGCAGGAGGTCGGCAGGCCGGTCGGGGCACCTCCGACCCCATCGGCTGCGTCCGCGCCTGCATCCGGAGCAGCGACGACGCCGCCCGGCGCCGCGATCGCGTCCGCGCACGCGCTGGCCACAGACGCCGGCATGCAGGTGCTGGCCGACGGCGGCAACGCCTTTGACGCCGCAATTGCAGTGTCGGCGGTGCTGTCGGTGGTCGAGCCGGTCAGCTCCGGGCTGGGCGGCGGAGGATTCTTCCTGCTGCACGACGCGCGCAGCGGTCGTGACGTCTTCGTCGACGCGCGCGAAACCTCGCCGGCGGCGGCGACGCCCGAGCAATACCTCCTGCCCGACGGCAGCTTCAACCGCGACCGGGCCGAGACCGGGCCGTGGTCGGCCGGCATCCCCGGGCTGCCGGCGGCGTTCGTCCACCTGCAGCAGCGCTACGGCACGCTGCCGCTGGCGCGCACGCTGGCACCGGCGATCGCGATCGCGCGCGACGGGTTTCCGGTATATGCGCGGATGAGCCGCGGCTACGCCGCGAAGCGCGAGGTGATGGAGCGCTACCCCGGCACGCGCGCGGTGTACCTGGCCGGCGGGCGGCCGATCGCCGAGGGCGACGTGTTCCGGCAGCCGGACCTGGCGCGCACGCTGGAGGCGCTGGCCGCGCGCGGTTTCGACGGCTTCTACCGCGGCGACGTCGCGCGCCGGCTGCTGGCCGGCGTCCGCGCCGAGGGCGGCAGGTGGACCGCCGACGAGCTGGCCGGCTATGCGGTGCGTGAGCGCGAGCCGATCCGGCTGTCGTACCGCGGCTGGGAGGTGGTGACCGCACCGCCGCCGTCGTCAGGCGGCATCGCGATCGCGCAGATGCTGCAGATTCTGGGAGGCTGGGACCTGGAGGCGCTCGACGAGGCGACGCGAACGCACCTGGTGGTCGAGTCGATGCGGCGCGCGTTTCGCGACCGCACGTTCTATCTGGGCGACCCGGACTTCGTGCAGGTGCCTCAGCGGCTGCTGACCAGCCGCGACTACGCCGCGGGCCTGCGCTCCGGCATCCATCCCGCGCGGGCGACGCCCAGCGACGCGCTGTCGGGCGACGCCACGCCGCTGGAAAGCGACGAGACCACGCACTTCTCGATCATCGACACCGACGGCAACCGCGTCGCCGGCACCCAGACCGTCAACCTGCTGTACGGCTCCGGGCTGATCCCGCCCGGCACCGGCGTGCTGCTGAACAACGAGATGGACGACTTCGCGCTCAAGCCCGGCACGCCCAACGCCTTCGGCGTGATGGGCTACGGCGCCAATGCACCGGCGCCGGGCAAGCGCATGCTGAGCTCGATGACGCCGAGCTTCATGGTGTCCGACGATCGCATCGCGGTACTGGGCACGCCCGGCGGCTCGCGCATCATCACCATGGTGCTGCTGGCCATGCTGGGCTTCGATGCCGGGCTCGATGCGCAGGCGGTCGCCGCGCTGCCTCGCTACCACCACCAGTGGATGCCGGACGCGATTTCGGCGGAGGGCGCGGCGTTCGCTCCGGCGCTGGCCGATGCGCTGCGCGCGATGGGCCACACCGTCAACCTGCCGCGCGACACCGCCGATGGCCGCGGCTCCAGCCACGTCTGGGGCAACCTGCAGGCGGTGTCCTGGGATCGCCGGGCCGACGTGCTGGAGGCGGGCAGCGATGCGCGCAACCCGGTGGGCAAGGGCGCCGTGGCCGCTGACCGCTGACATGGTGTCGGACCCGGTCCAGCCGCCGCTGTCGGAGCGCCCGACGCCGTGGTTCCTCAAGCTGCCGGCGAAGATCGGCGCGGTGGTGTTCTTCATGGTGGCGCTGACCACGCTGGTGGGCAACCTGCTGGAGCTCGACGAGAAGCGCCGCGCCGCGCTTGCCGCCGCGGCGCCGACGGGGGCCACCGCGGTCCCCGCCGGCGCGCTGGCGACAGGCACGCCTGCAGGCGATGCCGCCGTGCCCGAGCGCGGCACGACCGCTGATGACGGCGCCGACGCGGACAGCCGCGCGGGCGCCCACGCCGAAACCGAGAGCGACGACCACCGCGTGATGCAGCTGCGGCTCGAGCGCATCGTGGTCGCAACCGACGGCACCGTCGGCACCACCGACTGGCGCTTCGCAGTCCACGCTGACGGCGAGCCGCTGCTGGTGCTGAAGCGCGACGGGCTGGACGACAGCGCCGGCCGTAACGTGGTCGCGGTCTCCGACATTGCCAGCTCGCTGCGAGTCCCCGCAGCCGGCGCAAAGATCGAAGTGCGTGGCTGGCGCGGCAGCCGCCTGCGGCTGCCCAGCAGTGATCCGGACGCGACCGGCGAGGGCACGCTGTCGCGCGACGGCGGCATCGCGACCGTGCGCGTGGCGGCCGACGACCCGGCGGGCGGCGACTTCGGCTTCGTGTTCTCGGCCACGCCGGAGCGCTGAGGCCGGGCGACGACCGCCGCGCGGCGCTAGACTGCGGCGATGAAACTCTGGTCAATCGCCGGCAACACCCAGAAGCTCGACGGCGGCTCCATGTTCGGCAATGCGCCGCGGACGATGTGGATGCGCTGGGCGACGCCCGACGAGCGCAACCGCATCCCGCTGGCGACGCGCGCGCTGCTGGCCAGCCCGCTGGCCGGGCGCACGGTGCTGTTCGAGTCCGGGGTCGGCGCGTTCTTCGACCCGGAGATGCGCGACCGCTACGGCGTGCAGGAGGTTGGACACGTGCTGCTGGACGGCCTGCGGAGCGCCGGGTTCGGGCACGAGGACATCGACGTCCTGGTCCTCAGCCACCTGCACTTCGACCACGCGGGCGGCCTGCTGGCGCCGTGGCAGGAAGGCGTCGCGCCGAGCCTGCTGTTCCCCAACGCCACCTTCGTCGTCGGCGAAGCGCACTGGGCGCGCGCGCGGCATCCGCATGCGCGTGACCGTGCCAGCTTCATCCCGGAGCTGCCGGCGCTGCTGGAGGCGAGCGGTCGGCTGGAGCTGGTGTCGGGCGACCGCACGCCGTCGCTGGGCGACGCGGTGCGCTTCCACTACAGCGATGGCCATACGCCGGGGATGATGCTGGCGGAGATCATCGGCCCCGACATGCGCGACGGTGCGCCGCACGGCGGCGTCGTCTACTGCGCCGACCTGGTGCCCGGGGTGCCATGGGTGCACGTGCCGATCACGATGGGCTTCGACCGCTGCGCGGAGACGCTGGTGGACGAGAAGCGCGCGTTCCTCGCCGACATGCACGCGCGCGACGTGCATCTGTTCTTCACCCACGACCCCGACTGCGCGCTGGCGCGGGTGGCCTGTGACGAGCGCGGCAAGTATTCGGCGACGGGCCTCACCGCATCGCTGCACGCGCGCCCGCTGGGCGGCGCGCAGCCGCGCATCGTCTGATTGTGATCGACCCACTGATGGACTGGCTGACTGGCTGAAGGAGTACGCGGCGATGCCCACGATCACACTGCTGTTCGCGTCACTGCACGCGCTGCTGCTGCTGGCGCTGGTGGTGCCGATCGTGCGGCACCGCCGCCGCCACCGGATCGGCATTGGCGACGGCGGCGACACGCTGCTGCAGCGGCGGATGCGGGTGCAGGCCAACTTCGTCGAGTACGTGCCGATGGCGTTGCTGCTGCTCGGGCTGCTGGAACTTTCGGGGCTGGCGCCGCTGTGGACGTGGATCTTCGGCGCGACGCTGCTGGCGGGGCGCATCCTGCACGCCGTGGGCCTTGGCGCATCCGCGGGCGTCACCGCCGGGCGGTTCCTCGGCACACTGGCGACGTGGGGCGTGATCGCGGCGATGGCGGTGGTCGGCGTGTTGCGCGCGATCGAGGGATTGCAGCTGCCGGGGTGATGGTTGGGTGCCGGCTCCGGCTTGAGGTGGTGTTACAGCGATGGGCAGGGCCGAAGCGGGGGCTAGAGCCAGAGCCGGCGCCAGAGCCAGAGCCAGGACTTCGGGCTATCGCGTCGGGATGCGGGGGTATCGCGACCGGTTCGATTGGGCATCCTGCCCAACTCACCGGCGGGCACATCCATGTGCCCTTGACGGGAAACCCCACACCCCGTCGCGGCGCGGTGACATCGACCGGTGCACTGCGTTCGTTGCAGGCAAGCGCGACGTCGCCTCCGGGCTTGTCACTTTCCAAAGAGGATGCGACTGAACAAAGGACACTGCGACCTCCGATGAGCGGTAATGCTGCCCCTCAGGGGTACAGCGGTCACGCTTTTCGCTTAGACGAGGACAGTCAACGCTTGCCGTCACCTACCTATGTGGGGAGTAACGAACAGTGACTAGGTACTCGCGGCCCGGCTGGTTGTACCAGCGGAACGTCTCGTACTCTTTGTCGAATACGTTGCTATCGCGAATCAGCTCGGTAAGCCCCTAGTTTTAGCGGTTGCCAGAAGTGGAGCTAAGCGAAACGGAAACTCTTTCCAAAATCCACCGACCCGCGTCGACGTTTCCCAGCCGCCAACCTCTCGTGCGCACCTGGCCTCGACCCTCGGATAGATCACCCCGATGCTTTTGCGCTCGGCTTCCGCGGACCATGTGCCTGAAGGGGTCCGTTTCGCGCGGATGACATTGATCACCAGCGTCTGGCCCCTCGCCTCGGCCGTCAAGGCATTGCGGACCACGTCGATCCGCGCCACTTGGCTGGCAGCGATACGGCTCAATGCATCCGCCATACCAGCCTTCGACGCAGGCCGCACCCCGCGAATAAGAACGTTGCCAGCCGGCTGCGCCGTATCCGCGGATGTCCACGTCACCCTCGTCCAGCACGAAGCCCGGTGTGCGCCTGACCATGTCCAGCGCTGTCTACAGTGAGTACACCGCGAAGTGGGCCGCCAGAAAAGCCACCAGATCCGGCTGTGCCGCAGCGGCTTGGGTCTGTGCGCGGACTGCGCCAGCGGCACTGAACCGCCAGCGAGCGCACACAAGCAGCAGGATCCGCAGGCCTCCAAGATACAACGAGCTGGGCTGAGGGGTGGCGTTTCGGGGACCCGTGACCGAAGTGGACGCTCCAGGAGGCGCGGTGCTGGCACGCGTGGCCAGGGCGAGGGCCTTGCTACGCGACGGATCGCTCACATGAGGGCGGTATGAAGAAATATTATAACATACACTCGTTGCGTTGGAGTCTGCTCGTCCTTGTTGCGGTTCAACACCAAGGGCCCACTACCTGCCTCCGTGTGTGCGCGACCTTCGCCTCGCGCACAGCGGCTACCTTCTTGAAGAGGACATCGATGCAGCCTGGAATTCTGACGGGGGCATTCGCTCGTCTGCTAGCAACGTTCACTGTCTTGGCCTTGTGCGCGACTGGCCATGCGTCAGCGACGAGCACGGAAAAGGCGCGTTGCTTTGGCACGGAGCAGCTTTCGCCGCCCTTGCGCGAGAAGTCGGAAGCCCTGCTGCTTCAGGCATTGGATACCGAGCACCTGTTCACGATCGCCACCGGCCTCAAGCCAATGAGTGCGGGATTCTTTCGTGCAGATGTTTCCTTGTTCGCACCGGACATGGACGCCACGGAGGCTGAAGCCGTCATTGCCACTCAAGGTGACGCCAACGTCGATGCGCTGGACGCTACTGACCGCGCCGAGCTGGAAACCGCGCGCAGGGCCCGGACACGCAGCCAAGCACTGGAGGAGATCGAAGATGTGCGTTCGATCCTTGCGACCTGGCGATGCGGCGGGCAGATCCACGCCGATCTGGTCCACTACGCCATCAGCCGCGGCGGCGAACGCCAAGTGCATGCCGTGGTGTTCGCCCTGCCGAGCGTACGCCAACTGCTGACCGACAAGGCAGCCTTCTTTTCGCGCTGGGCATTCACCCCGTCGGCCAACCCGCTGGAGGTTGTGTCTGCGGTGGAGTACGCCCGTGACGCGACCCGTTTCGCCGGGTATGGCTATCTGTTCGGCTACCCGGACGAAGCGGTCCAGTTCTTTGCTACCGCCTCCACACTGCAGGACGTGACTGGCAGCTTCGTGGTGCGGGATTTTCGCGCCATTCCCACATTCCAGCGTGATGATGGCCAGTTCACCTACGCGGTCTCCCGTGGCGAAGAAGAATCCACCGCTGATCGCGAACTGAAGGCGCGCGCCGCGAAAATCCTCGAGGCCTACAAGGCGCGCCGCAGTGACTACATCGGCGAAGGAAAACCCGGCGCCGCGGCGCTGCTGCGCGACTGGTTCTGTCCCAGCGAAAGCCGCTGCAGCCCCGCCGACGCCGCGCTCTAGCCCCGCGCTCCCACCCTCTTGCCCCAGTCTGCGCGCAACCGCGCCCGGACCGAGCCGACACGCATCAACCTCCGGAGAAGCACATGCAGCACTACACGTCCCACCGCGCCCGATCCCTGCTACTTGCCAGCGCGATCGCAACGGCCCTGAGCGCGATTGTGCCCTCGATTGCGCTTGCCCAGCAGGGGGAAACAGACATCCGCCAGTTCGACATCGCGGCGCAGCCGCTGACCGGGGCGCTGGAGGAATTCACCCGCCAGTCCGGGCGCCAGATGGTCGTACCACGGAACATGGCGGGACGCTCTGCTGCGGTGCGCGGCGCGCTCGACGCCGATTCGGGGCTCGCGCAATTGTTGCAGGGCTCGGGATGGAGCGCGATCCCGACCGCCGACGGCAGTTATCGCCTGGGTTCTACGCAACTCGATGGCGTAGAGGCGGGGGCAGTGACTGCGCCATTGTCGGTTGAGGGCAGGGGCGGCGACGACGAATCCTTCCAGGGAAAGACCGCCTACAGCCAGCGCGACCTGCAGTCGATCCCGGCCAGCCACGGACAGATCACCAGCCTGCTGCGGCTCAACCCGGCAGTGCAATTGGACAGCGGTGCCAACAGCAGCAATCGGCCCGGCGATCTGGAACCCGCCGACATCAGCATCCACGGCGCAGCCTTCTGGCAGAACCTGTTCATGGTGGATGGCATGTCGGTCAACAACGACATCAACCCGTCCAACCGCGAGTTCGCTTTTGTCAATGCCTCTTCGACCGAACTGAGCGGCAATCCAAGCCAAGGCATCGCACTGGATGTCGGGCTGGTGGAGCGGGTTGATGTCTATGACAGTAACGTCCCCGCCGAGTACGGCGGCTTTAACGGCGGCGTCGTGGATGCCGTCACGCGCATGCCCAGCCAGGAACTGCGTGGCGGCCTGTCGATGACCCACACACGCAGTGCCTGGGCGCAGTATCACCTTGACGACTGGAAGGAGGACGAGTTCTACGAGACGCCTGCCATTGCCGACGGCTACGTGCGCAACCAGCCTGACTTCGCGACCACAACCTGGCGCTTGAACCTTGAAGGCCACCTCACCGACACCTTTGGATTGCTCGGAAGCTTCACGCGTAAGCGCTCGGACATCTTCAACCAGCGCCTACTCAACGAGTCCATGGAGCAGGGTGGCGCGACGCTCCCGACCTTCACCAATGTCTTCCGCCAGATCGACAACTACTTCCTCAAGGGTGTGTGGACGCCCACCAGCCGCTTCATGCTGGAAACGGTCGTCAATCACGAGCCACACCAGAGCGAGCACTTCAACCGCAACGCGCTTGATGGCGATTTCATCATCGACGGCGGTGGCAGCAACGTCGGCACGACCGCGACATTCGAAGGTGAGAGCGTGGTGCAGACCCACAAGCTCAACTGGTCTTCCCTGGAGCATTCGCGCACGGGCGGCCCGGGCTGGTTCGCCCGCTGGCGCCACTCTCCCGAGATCAACTGGGGTGAGCGACGACCGGGTGGCCTGGCACTGTACGGCACCTTCGGCGACCTGTACCAGGAGCAGGAGAGCGTCGGCTATCAGGGCAAGTTCGAGTGGATGCCGGTCGAAATGCTGGGAGGTGAGCACCGGTTTGCCGTGGGCGCGGGCCTGTCGCGGACCGATGCCCTCTACGAGCGCAGGCAGCAGTACACCGACCACGGCGTCGGCGCGCTCCGGCCCACCCGCACGTGCATCGATACAAACGGGGTGCTTGATGACCGCCACTGCTCCACCTCCCCGCTGACCTTCCCCGAGGCCATGCCGGCCAGTTCAGGCTTCCGACAAGGCGATGGCCAGTACGCCAACCGGGTCAGTCTGTTCAAGGCGGGCCGCATCGACGTCGAACAGAACGCATGGACGCTGTGGGCCGAGGATGACATGCGCTTCGACCGCGTCCGCCTGCGTCCCGGTATCCGCATCGATGGCGACGACTACACCGACCAGACGACGGTCGCCCCACGGCTGGCCTTCGAGTACGACTTTGCCGAGGATGGCAGTAGCCGCATGATCGCCGGCGCTAACCGCTACTACGGACGCAACATATTCGATCGCGCCTTGCGGGTAGGACGCGAGTCGCTTCAGTACACAATGTCACGTGGCCCTGACCTAGTCTGGTCGACGCCGATCCCGGCGGCCCTGAACACAACCGTGCTCGGCAACCTTGACGTGCCCTACGACGATGAATTGACGCTTGGCTTCCGGCAGGTAACGTGGAACACGGCGTTCGACCTCAAATTCGTCAATCGCAAGGGCAGGGACCAGGTCATCACCGTGCGGGTGGATGGCGCCAATCCCGATCCGACCGTTCGCCAGACATTTCACTACAACTACGAGAACATCGGCCGCAGCGACACGGACAGCGTATCGCTCAGCGTGCAGCCGCTCAGCGTGCTCGAGATCGCGGGCACGCTCACCAGCGCGCAGCTGATCGCCAACTGGACTGACGTGGAGCGCTCGCACAACAACCCCGATGGCGCTCGATACGGGTACAACTTTTTCATCCAGTACGAGGGGCAGGTCTTCCGTTACAACGAACGCCCGGTGGAGAACTTCGCCCGGCCTTGGACCGCACGCATTTTCAGCCAGACGCAGATTCCGGCGCTTAACCTGACATTGGGCAGCTTCCTGAGCTGGCGCGGTCCTTTCACCGCGGCCTGGTACACGGGAGAGTCAGTGGAATACGAGGGCGACGACATCGACGTCTACATGCAGCGAGCCTTCGGGACGGCGATGACATGGGACCTGCGGTTGGCCTGGGAGAATCGCATTGGCGTGAAGCAGGAAACGCTGTTTGCGAATCTCGACATCACCAATGTGCTCAATCGACGCAATGTCGCCACGCACATCGACAATTGGGCGGGAGGCTATGAGGAGTACGAGCTGGGCCGGCACTTCCAGCTCGAGCTCGGCTATCGATTCTGACCGCTGCGGCCTGCTGGTGGCTTGCCATCCGCACACGCCGCTTCACTGCGCGGCCTGAGATGCACCCCTGCCCACACTTTTCGGACTCTGACCGTCATGAATCCTCCCACCGCCATTGCCATTGCCACCCACGACCTGACCCCTTGGGCCATGTTCCTGCAGGCAGACATCGTGGTGAAGGCGGTGATGGTTGCCTTGTTATTGGCCTCCGTGCTGACTTGGACGGTCATGCTGGCCAAGCGTCGCGAGTTTCTGCGGGTACGCTGCGCATTGGGTGACGCGGCTGCGGCTGCGTCGCAGTCGGCGCGACTGCTGGATCTTGCCGGCGTACCAGAGGTGCAGGAGGGCATCGCGCAGGCCTTCGTGAAAACCGCGCAGGCCGAACTGCGGTTGTCCGAGGGGCTGTCCTCGCGTGACGGGGTGCGCGAGCGCATAGCATCGCGGCTCGAACGGCTCGAAAGCGCACAGGCGCGGGCCCTGCGCGCGGGCCTTGGGCTGCTGGCGACGATAGGCTCCACTGCGCCCTTCATTGGTCTGTTCGGTACTGTCTGGGGCATCATGAACAGCTTCGTCGGCATCGCCGAATCAGGCACCACCAATCTCGCGGTGGTCGCGCCCGGCATAGCCGAAGCGCTGCTAGCGACCGCCCTGGGTCTGGTGGCGGCGATACCGGCGGTGATCCTGTACAACCATTTCACCCGTTCGCTGGCTAGCGTGCGTGGCGCAATGGGTGATCTGTCGGCCGGCTTGCAGCAACTGGTCTCGCGCGACCTCGATCGCGACGCGCAGGCAGACTGATATGGGGATCCGCACGAGTCGCGACGATGGTGAAGAACTCCACGAACAGCATGAGATCAATGTCACGCCCTTCATTGACGTCATGCTGGTGCTGCTCATCATCTTTATGGTCGCCGCGCCGCTGGCTACAGTAGACATTCCCGTAGACTTGCCTGCCAGCGCAGCACAACGGCAGCCGCTCGATGGCGACCCGGTTTACCTCACCGTGCAAGCTGACCGCCAGCTCCTGGTCAACGAGCAGCGCGTGGCGCGCGATTCGCTTGCCGCCGTACTCGACGGCGCGACCGGTGGCAACCGCGACGAACGCATCTTCCTGCGCGCCGACACCAGCGTGCCCTACGGCGAATTGATGGGCACCATGAATGCGTTACTCGACGCAGGCTACACGAGGGTGGCGCTGGTTGGCCTGGAGCTTCCTCCGGAATGAATCCGGACGCAGGCGATCGGCCCCGCTGGATACGCAGCCTGCTGATCGCGATTGCCGTGCATGGCGGAGTGCTCGCAGTGGCGCTGTTGCTGCGGACGCCCGCGCCCCCGCCTGCCAGCGGCGCAAGAGATGCGATCTCGGTCGAGCTGGCCACCGAGCCGCAGGCGCCGCCATCGCCAGCGCGTGAGTTGGCACCCGGCCCGACCCGGCTGCAATTCGAACCACGGCCCGAGCCTACGCCGCCGACGCCAGAAGCGAGGCCCCAGCTACCATCACCATCCGCCGCGCCGGTTACCCAGGCGATGGTGGCCAGCCAGGCTCTGGCTGATCCGGAACCGTCCCCGGGGGTCTTCACGCCCGCCGCGGAATCAATGCAGGGTGCGACACAGGCCAGTGCGCCCCCTCGTGTCGATGCGCGTACAGGCGACACCTATGCTGCATCGCGCGCAGCAGCGGGCAACAGTAGACACACCGTCGAAAGTTGGCATGGCCTCCTGTTGGGCCATCTCGAACGCCACCGTCGCTACCCGCTCCAGGCTCAACGGCGGGGCGAACAGGGTGTGAGTTATGTACGTTTTGACGTTGACCATCGCGGTCATGTTGCAAACTCAGAAATTGTTCAGGGAAGCGGCAATGCGATGCTTGATGCTGAGGCGCTGGCGACTGTAAGCCGAGCTTCACCGGTGCCGCCACCACCCGATGCATCATCCGGTGCTCTAACCAACGTCGTAGTGCCGGTAGAATTTTTCATATTGCGTTAACCAGTGAGTGGCCTGGCGCTACGTTCCAGTTCCGCGCCGAGCTGAATAGGGTCTGCCACGCGTCTGACTGGAACTTTTCTCAAGCCGCAGCAGAACGCCTACATCGAACGCTACAACCGGACCGTGCGCTACGGCTGGCTCGCCAGAATCCTGTTCGACTCGATCGAGCAACTTCTCTGGGAGATGTCAGGGCTGCTACCGGTTGGCGTGGCAATCCAGAGCCGCAGTGACCCGACGGCTGCGAGTCCGCTTGACCAGCCGAAACGAAGTTGATCGTCCAGGAGGCGGATGGAGGGGCGGAGCAGCACCGCGTCACTGGCCTCCCTCACGTAAACAGCCGAAGCAGCTCTGTCCCAGCACTGGGCGGATCGCGCAGTGGCGGAGCAGCATCCTCTCACCGGGCTCCCTCGGGCAACCGACCGAGGTCGCCCTTGCTTCGGCTCTGCCTCCATGTGGGAAGCGCTCGTGATACATCCCGATCCGAAAGCTCCAGCCCCCAGCCCCCAGCCGGCAGCCCGCACCTTCGGCCGTCCCCGTCGCGAAGCCGCTCAGTCCGCCCGCGTGCCGAAGATCTTGTCGCCCGCGTCGCCGAGGCCCGGGAGGATATAGCCGCGGTCGTCGAGGCGGTCGTCGATCGACGCGGTGTAGATTTCGACGTCGGGATGCGCCGCTTCGACCACCCGCAGTCCCTCGGGCGCGGCGACCAGGAACAGGCCCTTGATGCGCGTCGCGCCGGCGGCCTTCAGCATCGCCACCGTCGCCACCAGCGTGCCGCCGGTGGCCAGCATCGGATCCAGGATCAGCGCCGTGCGATCCTGCATGTCGCCGACCAGGTTCTCGTAGTACGGCACCGCCTGCAGCGATGCCTCGTCGCGGCGGATACCGACCACGCTCACCTTGGCCGCCGGGATCAGCTCCAGCACCCCCGGCAGCATGCCCAGCCCGGCGCGCAGGATCGGCACCAGCGTGATCTTGCGGCCCTTGATGCGGCGCACGCGCACCGTGCCGGCCCAGCCCTCCACGTCGGCGTCCTCGGTCTCGAGGTCCGCCGTGGCCTCGTAGGTCAGCAGCGTGGCGACCTCCGCTGACAGCTCGCGGAAGGCCTTGGTGCTGTTGTCGGCTCGGCGCATCAGGCCCAGCTTGTGCTGCACCAGCGGGTGGCGCACTTCGACGATTCTCATGCGGCTTCGGACTGCGCCTCGCTGGGACCTTCTTTCAGCGCGCGCCCGACCATCGACACCAGCAGCTCCAGCTCGTCGGAGGTGACGTTGAAGTGCGGCGTGAAGCGCAGCGAGTTGGCGCCGCCGTGGATCACGCCGATGCCGTGCTCGCGCAACCACTCCTCGGTGGAGCCGACGCCGTAGCCCTTGAACTGCGGCGCGAGCTCGCACGAGAACAGCAGGCCGGTGCCCTGGACTGCGGTAATGAGGCCGCCCAGGCGGTCCTTCAGCTGCTCCATCATCCGCAGCGCCTCGGCGCCGCGGTCGCGGATGTTGTCGCGCAGCGCCGGCGTCAGCTCGGCCAGCACCGCGCAGGCGACGTCCAGCGCTCGCGGGTTGGTGGTCATGGTGTTGCCGTAGGTGCCCTTGCGGTACAGCGCCGCGGCGCGCGCGTTCACCGCCAGCACCGACAGTGGGTATTGCGCGGCGTTGAGCGCCTTGGAGTAGGTCTCCATGTCCGGCGCCTCCAGGCCCTCGAAGCCCGGGTAGTCGACGATCGACAGCACGCCGTGCGCGCGCAGGCCGGCCTGGATGGAGTCGACCAGCAGCAGCGTGCCGTGCGCCAGCGTGAGTTCGCGCGCGCTGGCGTAGAACGCCGGCGGCACCGCGCGCCCAGGGTCTCCCTCGCCCATCACCGGCTCGAGGAACATCGCTTCGATGTGCCAGCCCTCGGTCTCGGCGTCGGCGAACACCTGCCGCAGCTGCGCGATGTCATACGGCGCGATGGTGATCAGCTGGCCCTCGTGGTGGCGGTAGCTGCCGAGGTGCTCGCGGTAGGTCGCGCGCGAGGAGTCGGAGTACAGCGCCGGCAGCTCGGTGCGGCCGTGGAAGCTGCCCTTGACCGCGATGCGCTTGACCCGGCGCCCGGCGTGCGCGCCGCCGTCGTCGGTGGCGAGCTTGGTGTTGACGTCGCAGATGCGGCCGGCGAGCGACACCGACTCCGAGCCCGAGTTGAGGCACAGGAAGCGCTCGAACGGGCAGCCGCCGCGGGTGTGGCCGATCTCCGCGCGCAGCGCGCGGTCCAGCCGCAGCTGCGACAGGTTGGCGGTCATGACGTTGGCCATCACCTGCGGCCGCGCCATCGCCGCGATCACCGCGGCGGGCGCGTGACCAAGGCCGAGCATGCCGTAGCCGCCGGAGTCGTGGACCACGGCACCCTTGAGCGTGACCACCCACGGCCCACGCGCGGCCAGCGCGACGTAGGGGTTCACGGTGTCGTCGGCGTAGAAGTTGACGTAGCCGGCGAGCACGGTGCGCACCTGCGCGTCCTCGTCCATCGCCAGCACCTCGGGGAACTCGGCCAGCAGGCGCGCGTGTTCGACGACGGCGGCGTCCACCGCGTCGACGAGTTCCGGATGCGTGGCCGAGAAGCGGGCGAGGGTAGTGTCGTCGAGGCCCCGGGTGCGGACGCTGCCGCCCTGGGCACGGAGCGGGGCGAGCTTGTCGGTGATGGTCATCGGGGTCTCCGGTAGGCAGGTACGACGCGCCGATCGGCAGCGTCGGTGGGTGGGCGCCTGGAGGTGGGCCGCTCTTGGCCACCTTGCCGCGCAAGTTTTCCAAGCAAATTCAATCGGTTGCGCGAGTTTACCATCCGGCGGGCAGGCCCGTAACCCCCGCAGCCTGTCCGATGCGCGTGGCCATGTCCGGCACACTGTGCGCCGGGACGCCGTGCGGCGACAGCGAGACCTGCGTGAAGAAGTCCGAGTTCCACTACGAACTGCCAGAAGCACTGATCGCGCAGGCGCCGCTGGCGCAGCGCTCGGCGAGCCGCCTGCTGGTCGTGCCAGCCGCCGACGCCCCGCTGCGCGACGGCCACGTCCGCGACCTGCCGTCGCTCCTGCAGCCGGGCGACTTGCTGGTGTTCAACGACACCCGGGTGATCCCGGCGCGGGTCTTCGGCACCAAGGCGACCGGTGGCAGGGTCGAGATCCTGGTCGAACGGCTGCTGCCCGACAACCATGCGCGGGTGCAGATCGGCACCAGCAAGACGCCGAAGCCAGGCAGCACGATCGCGCTCGACGGCGGCGGCGAGGCGATGGTGCTGGAGCGCGACGGCGCGTTCCACCGGCTGCGCTTCGACGTCGGCGACGCGCTGGAGTCGTGGCTGCTGCGCGTCGGCCGGCTGCCGCTGCCGCCGTACATCCGCCGCGAGCCCGGCACCGACGACGCCGAGCGCTACCAGACGGTGTTCGCGCGTGAGATCGGTGCGGTCGCGGCGCCGACCGCCGGCCTGCACTTCGACGATGCGCTGCTGGAGGCGCTGCGCGCGCGCGGGGTGGCGTTCGGCCACGTGACGCTGCACGTCGGCGCCGGCACCTTCCAGCCGATGCGCGTCGACGACGTGCGCGACCACCGCATGCACAGCGAGTGGATCAACGTCGGCGCCGAGCTCGTGGCGAGCATCCGCGCGACGCGCGCAGCCGGTGGCCGGGTCATCGCGGTGGGCACCACTGTGGTGCGGGCGCTGGAATCCGCGCTGCTGGAATCGGAGCGGCCGGGAGAGGGTGGGATCGACGCGCTGCAGCCGTTCGCCGGGGAGACCCGCATCTTCATCTTCCCCGGCTACCGCGTACGCAGCGTCGATGCGCTGATGACCAACTTCCACCTGCCGGAGTCCACGCTGCTGATGCTGGTCTCGGCGTTCGCGGGCAAGGGGCGCGTGTTCGAGGCCTACGCGCACGCGGTGGCGGCGAAGTACCGGTTCTTCTCGTACGGCGATGCCATGCTGCTGTTTCCGCAGGCCGAGCAATGCCAGACGGCACCTGGGCGCTGAGGCGCGCACCCACGGTCGCCGGTGACCCTGTCCAAATGCGTATAATTCTCATCTGCACCTGACCAGCGCGCGCCGCGCGCCGTCCAGACGCCCTGAGGATCCCCATGCGCCGACCTGATTCCACCCCGAGCGTCGTGTCCCGCGCGCGCGCGCTCGTCGCCCGTGCCGGATGCCTGATCGTCCTGGCACTGCCGCTGGCGGCCACCGCGCAGCGCCCCGCCGAGGTCAACCTGTACACCACGCGCGAACCTGGCCTGGTGCAGCCGCTGCTCGAGGCCTTCACCCGCGACACCGGCGTCCGCGTCAACACCGTCTTCGTGCGCGACGGCCTGCTGGAGCGCGTGCGCGCCGAAGGCACGCGCTCGCCGGCAGACGTGCTGATGACGGTCGACAGCGGCAACCTGCTGGACCTGGTCAACGCCCGCCAGACCCAGGGCGTGCGCTCAGCGGTGCTGGAGTCGGCGATCCCCGCGCACCTGCGTGGCCGTACCGGCCACTGGTATGCGCTGTCGCTGCGCGACCGGGTGCTGTATGCCGACAGGGACCTGGACCTGGCCGGCTTCGCCTACGAGGACCTCGCCAAGCCGGAATGGAAAGGGCGTGTCTGCATCCGCTCCGGCCAGCACCCGTACAACACCAGCCTGATCGCCGCGATGATCGCGCACGCCGGCGTACCGCGCACCGAGGCCTGGCTGCGCGGCGTCAAGTCCAACCTGGCGCGCAAGGCCGCCGGTGGTGACCGCGACGTCGCCCGCGACATCCTCGCCGGCATCTGCGACATCGGCATCGCCAACGCCTATTACGTCGGGAGCATGAAGAACGCCAAACCCGGCGATGAGCAGCGTGCCTGGGGCGACGCGATCCAGGTGGTGCGCCCGGTGTTCTCATCGGTCGCCGGTGGCGGCACCCACGTCAACATCAGCGGCGCCGCGGTGGCGCGCCACGCGCCCAATCGCGCCAACGCGGTGCGGCTGCTGGAGTACCTGGTGTCCGACGACATCCAGAGCCGGTATGCGCGCGCCAACTACGAATATCCGGTGAAGCGCGGCGTCGCGCTGGATCCGGTGGTCGCGGGCTTCGGCGACCTGCGCGTCGACACCCTGCCGCTGACCGACATCGCGCGCCATCGTCGCCTGGCGAGCGAACTCGTCGACCGCGTCGGCTTCGACAACTGAGCCGGGCTTGGCGCGCGCGGCCGCTGCCACCACGGGCCTGACGCCGCCGGCGTGGCCGCGGCCCCGGCTGCCCTCGCCGTGGCTGTCGGCGGCACTGCTGGTGGCGGCCGCGATGGCGCTTCCGCTGCTGTCATTGGCGTGGACCGCGGCGCAGGGCAGCAGCGGGCTGTGGTCGCACATCGCGGTCCACGTGCTGCCGCGCGCGGCGTGGGTGACGCTGCTGCTGCTCGCCGGGGTTGGCGTGCTGGTGGTCGCCATCGGCACCGGGTGCGCGTGGCTGGTCAGCGCGTACGATTTTCCCGGGCGCCGGGTGCTGTCGTGGGCGCTGCTGCTGCCGCTGGCGGTGCCGACCTACATCGTCGCGTTCGCCTACCTCGACCTGCTGCACCCGCTGGGGCCGGTCCAGGGCGCGCTGCGCGCGCTGCTGGGGTACGAGGGGCCGCGCGACTTCCGGCTGCCGGACATCCGCTCGCTGCCGGGCTGCATCCTGTTGCTGGGCGTGGTGCTGTATCCGTACGTCTACCTGACCACGCGCGCGATGTTCATGACCCAGGCCGCGAGCCTGGTCGAGGCCGCGCGCTCGCTGGGCGCCGGCGGCGCGGCGCTGTTCGTGCGCGTGGCGCTGCCGCTGGCGCGGCCGGCGATCGCGGTCGGCACCGCGCTGGCGCTGCTGGAGGCGCTGAACGACATCGGCGCGTCCGAGTTCCTTGGCGTGCAGACGCTGACCGTCGCCGTCTACAGCACCTGGATCACGCGCAGCGACCTTCCGGGCGCGGCCCAGATCGCGTGCGCGATGCTGTTGGTGGTGGTGGCGGTGCTGGCGGTCGAGCGCCACGGCCGCCGGCGCCAGCGCTTTGCCGCCACCCAGCGCGCGCGTCCGCTGCAGCCGCAGCGCCTGACCGGCGCACGCGCGTGGTCGGCGACGGCTGCATGCGCGCTGCCGGTGGTGCTGGGATTCGTCGCGCCGGCGGTGTTCCTCGCGACCCAGGCCTGGCAGCGCATCGGCGCCAGCGGCCTCTCGTTGCAGCTGCTGACGGCGGCCGGCAATACGCTGCGGGTCGCGGTCGCGGCGACGCTGGTCGCGGTCGTCGCCGGGCTGGTGCTGGCCTGGGCGCTGCGGCTGGCGCAGGTGCGCCGGCGCGCACGGCTGGCGGGATTCGCGCAGCGGCTCGGTAGCCTGGGCTACGCGCTGCCGGGGACGGTGCTGGCGATCGCGCTGCTGGCGCCGATGGCGTGGTTCGACGACGCTGCCTCGGCGTTGCTGGGCCTGGTTGGGATCGCGCCGCGGCAGCTGTTGATGGGGTCGCTGGTGGCGCTGGTGCTGGTGTGCGCGCTGCGCTTCACCGCGATCGCGGCCGGCGGGCTCGAGGCGGGGCTGGCGCGGATCCCGGCATCGATGGATCACGCCGCACGCGGCCTGGGCGCCGCCCCGGGTGCGATGCTGTGGCGGGGGGGCCC
>PPFU01003976.1_pt1 | contig 22075 bp, 20 predicted proteins | sample 1535991 | NCBI WGS metagenome assembly PPFU01 (sample SAMN04901290, study PRJNA319586) | Hypolithon metagenome, whole genome shotgun sequencing project. | isolation source: Antarctic Hypolithon | place: Antarctica: Miers Valley | collected 2014
TTCAAGCCCTCTCATTTGGCGCACTGCATTGGGCAGGCTTTCCAAGCGGATGGTCGGGTGTCGCTCTCGCTACGATCTATGGCGTCATGCTCGGATGGCTACGGCACGCAACGGGTGGCCTTGCTGCGCCAATCGTTGCCCACATCCTTGCAGATCTAACGATTTTCCTACTGGTCCTTGGTTCATCTTGATCAAGGCGGGACTCTATGTCGAAAGTGGGTCGCAAACTGCCGGCGGCTTCGCCCGATGTGAAGCCAAAGCCCTGCGTCGCCTCTCCCGACACGGCCCCGGTATTCTTCGGAACATCGCCCACGCCTGCCAGTAGAGTTCTGCAAAGGCCGACGCGGTCGAGGGGGAACCAGACGCGCATGACCAAGCCCTTGGTGCTGATCACCGGCGCGGCCGGAAACCTTGGCCGCACGCTCGCCGCCGCGCTCGCCGATCGCTACACGATCGTGGGGCTGGACCTGAAATCCGGCGAGGCCGATTTCCCGATCCACGAGGTCGATCTCACCGACGAGGCCAGCGTCCACGCCGCCATGGCAAAGCTGCGCGCCGAACACGGCCCCCGCATCGCCAGCGTCCTCCATCTCGCCGCGTTCTTCGACTTCAGCGGGGAGGACAAGCCGCAATATCGCGCGGTCAACGTCGAGGGCAGCCGGCACCTTGTGCGGGCACTGCACGACATGGAGGTGGAGCAGTTCGTCTATTCCAGCACCATGCTGGTGCACGAACCGGTCCGCTCGGGCGAGCGGATCGACGAACAGGCACCGATCGGGCCCGGCTGGGCCTATCCCAAGTCGAAGGCCGAGGCCGAGGCGGCGATCAGCCAGGAGCGCGGCGCCATGCCGGTCGTCTACCTGCGCCTCGCCGGGGTGTACGACACGAAGACCTCCGTCCCCACCTTCGCCAACCAGATCGCGCGTATCTACGAGCGCGATATGCAGAGCCATTTCTACTCCGGCGACACCGATGCCGGGCAGACGATGGTCCACCGCGACGACATGATCGAGGCGTTCGTCCGCACGGTCGATCGCCGCGCCACGCTGCCGGGTGAAACCGCAATCCTCGTCGGCGAGGAAGACGCCATCGGCTATGCCGACCTGCAGAACCGCCTCGGCCAGCTGATCCACGGCGAGGACGAGTGGCCCACCATCCGCCTGCCAGCGAGCATCGCCAGCGCCGGCGCCTGGGCACAGGACAAGGCCGAGCCCATCGTTCCCGATGCCTTCGACCACGGCGAGCGCCCGTTCATCCGCCCCTTCATGACCCGCATGGCGAGTGACCATTACGCGCTCGACATAGCCCGCGCGCGCGAATTGCTCGGCTGGCAGCCACGGCACCGCCTAGCCGACGAACTCCCCAAGATCATCGCCGGGCTCAAGGCCGATCCGGCCGGCTGGTACGCAGCCAACCGCATTACGCCGCCCGAATTCGTCGAGGCGGCCGAGGAGGTAAACGAGAATCCCGAGGATCTGCGCACCCGGCACGAAGCCTGGTACCGCGCGGAGCACGCCAACAATCGCTGGGCGCATTTCGTCAACATCATGCTCGGCTGCTGGATCCTGGTGCAGCCGGTAATCGTGGAAGTGACCGAACCGCTGCTGTTCTGGTCCGAGATCGCGCTGGGCGCCGCGCTGATCCTGTTCGCCAGCCTCTCGCTCTCGTGGCAGGCGACCTGGGCGCGCTGGGCCTCGGCGGCCACCGGCGCGGCGATCATGGCGGTGCCGTTCCTGTTCTGGACCGAGAACCCCGCCTCCTTCATCTCCGATACGCTGGTGGGCGCACTTGCCTTCGGCCTCGCGGTCGGCACCAAGCCCGAGCCGGGAACGGCGGTGGTGGCGAGCATGACCGGCCCGGACATTCCATCCGGCTGGAGCTACAACCCGTCTGCCTGGACCCAGCGGGTGCCGATTATCTTCCTGGCGCTGGTCGGGGTGCTGGTCGCGCGCTACCTCACCGCCTACCAGCTTGGCCATATAGACGGTGTGTGGGACCCGTTCTTTGCCGGCCTGCCGGATGATCCGACGAAGAACGGCACTGAGGCGGTGGTCACCTCCTCGGTGTCCGAAGCCTTCCCGATCCCCGATGCAGCGCTGGGCGGCTACACCTACGCCCTGGAGATCGTCACCGGCATCGTCGGCTCGCGCGCCCGCTGGCGCACGATGCCTTGGTTGGTGTTCCTGTTCGGGCTGATGATCGCGCCGCTGGGCGTGGTGTCGATCTTCTTCGTCATCATCCAGCCGATCGTCATCGGCACCTGGGCCACGCTGACGCTGGTGGGCGCGGCGGCGATGCTGATCCAGATCCCCTACTCGCTCGATGAATTGCTAGCGACGCTGCAATTCGTCCGCCGCCGCGCCAAGGCCGGTCAGCCCTGGCTGCGCGTGTTCCTGTTCGGCGACACGGATGAGGGCAAGCGCGGCCAGCGCGAGGACGAGTTCAACCGCGGCGCGGGCGTGGTGCTGCGCGACATGTGGGCCGGCGGGGTCAATTTGCCGTGGAACCTCGCACTTGCGGGCCTCGTCGGCTTTACCCTGCTGTTCACCCGCGTCACCTTCGGCGCCGAGGGCAACATGGCGCATGGCGATCACGTGATCGGTTTTCTGGCGATGACGGTGGTGTCTCTGGCAGCAGCGGAAGTGGCCCGGGCGGTGCGCTATCTGCTGGTGCCGCTGGGCGGAGCGCTGTTCGTCACGCCGTTCCTGTTCGGCGCCGGCGATGCACACACAGTGGCCAGCATCGCGTCAGGCATTGCACTGATCGTACTCGCGTTCCGCCGCGGCAAGATCGGCGAGCGCTACGGCAGCTGGGATCGCTGCATCGTCTGAGCCAGACGGAACGAAGCGCCTGTGGTCCCATTGAAAAACACCGAATGTCGGCAAAGTGGAACGCGTATCCCTGAAGTGAACTCCTCACCGGTCCAGGCGGGTATCATCATCGCGCCCTCGCAGCGCGCCTCCCACGAGGCGCTGGCCGATGCCGCCCGCCAATTGGTCGAGGATGCTTCCGCGCAATTGCACACCGCCACCGGCCGGGAGTGGCAGTTTCACTTCAAGGAACCGCTGCACCTGGCTTCGGACGAACGGCGCCACGCCGGCGATTTCCTGGGCGAGGGGAGCCTGCGGCTGGTGGAGGGCTCGTTCGATCTGGTGGTGATCCTCACCGATGTCGCGCTCGTCTCCCGGCGCGAGCGGATCGTCTACGGGCTGGTGTCGCCGCTGGCGCGCACCATCATCCTGTCGACCCACCGGCTGCGCGAGGCCGAACGGGGGGAGCGGCTGGCCCTCGATGCTCCTGCGGTCCGCTACAATGCAGCCGCGCTGCTCCTCCACCTCATCGGCCACGCGCTTGGCGCAAAGACGCAGAAGCCGGGCGATGGGGCAATGGCGCCATTCGAATTTGATCCGCGCCGGAGCAGTGTTCCCGCGTTTCAGGAGCCATCTCCGCTCCGCCGGCTGACCTCCGTCTTCCGCGAACGAGAGCATGTGGTGAACGGGCCGCTCGGCGATCTGTGGTTGCATGTCGCCTCCGCCGGGCGGCACCTGCGGCTGGTCGGCAGGGCGCTCGCCCGGAACCGGGCGCCGCTCCTGCCGCTGCAGATGCCCGGCCTTGCCGCGGCGGCGGTGGCGCCGGTGTTCGTGCTCGTGTTCAGCGCCGAATTCTGGGACGCGGGGCTGGGGATGACCGAGCGAACCGCCTGGATCTATGCGGCGCTCAGCATCATGGCGGCCACCCTGTACCTGTGCTTCGCCCAGCGGCTGTTCCTCCCGCGCAAGGACAGCCGCATCGTGCCCGAGCATCTGGCCGTGGCGAACGTGGTCATCTTCCTCAGCATGTTCCTGGCCATCGTCGGCCTGTTCGTCATGGTGGCGCTGCTGGTGCTGGGGATCGAACTGTGGGTGTTCCCTGCGGATCTGATCTCCACCTGGCCCACGCTGGAAAGCCAGCAGGTGGGCTTTTCCGACCTGCTGCGGATCGCGGTGTTCATCAGCACCGTGGGGGTGACGACCGGCGCGCTCGCCGGCGGGCTGCAACGCCGCGAAGTGCTGCGGCAGATGGCCCTGTTCCGCACCGAGATCTGACGCGGACCTTACCTCCGCCCTGCTGCCGCACCGGAAGAACGGAGCAGTACCGTTGCTACGCGGTGACCTATCGGGCGGGTGCGTCGGGAAACAGCACCGCCAGGCTGGCGGCGAGGTCGGCATTGCGGAACGGCTTGGTGAGCCGGGGCAGATCGGGTGCGATCCCCTCCACCTCGGCATAGCCGGACACGATCAGGATCGGCAGCCCCGGCTTCAGCACGCGCGCCTCGCGGGCGAGTTCGGCGCCGCTCATCCCGGGCATCAGATGATCGGTGACGAGCAGGTCCGGCATCTCACCGTTTTTCATCAGCTGCAGCGCCTCTTGCGCCGAACCCGTCTCCACCACCTCGAAGCCCAGGTCGCCCAGCATGTCCGCGGTGCTCATGCGCACCAGCTCCTCGTCATCCACCAGCAGCGCCGTTCCCCGGCACGCCGGCACCTGCTCGCCGTCGCCGGCGGCATCCGCTTCGTCCTTCACCGCCTTTGCGCTCATCGGCAGGCACAGCTCCACGGTCGTGCCCTTGCCGGGCGCGCTGTCGATGAACAGCCCGCCGCCGAGTTGCGCCGCCAGCCCGTCCACCATCGAGAGGCCAAGCCCGGTGCCCTTGCCGATGCCCTTGGTGGAAAAGAACGGCTCCACCGCGCGGGCCAGCGTCTCCGCATCCATCCCCGCGCCGGTATCGCTCACGGCAAGGCAGATATAATCCGCCGGCTTCAGCCCCGGCCTGCCCGGTGCCGGCAGGCTCATGCGCCGCGCCGAAAGGATCAGTTCGCCGCCCCCGGGCATCGCGTCGCGCGCATTCACCGCGAGGTTCAACAGCGCCATTTCGAGCTGGTTCTCGTCCGCCAGCGCCGCCGGCAGATCGGTTTCCAGGTCGACCCGCACGTTGATCGTCGGGCCGACGGTCGATGCGATCAAATCGGTCATGCTGTCGACGAGGCGCGCCGCGTCAACCGCACTCGGCTGGAGCGGCTGCCGGCGGGCGAAGGCGAGCAGGCGCTGCACCAGCGTCTTGGCCCGTTCGGCCGATTGCAGCGCGCCGTCGATCAGCCGCCGCTCGCGCTCGCTGCCCACACCTCGGCGCACCAGCATGTCGAGCGAGCCGATGATCGGCGTCAGCAGATTGTTGAAATCGTGCGCCACGCCGCCCGTCAGATTGCCCATAGCCTCCACCTTCTGGCTTTGTCGCAGCGCTTCCTGTGCCACCTCCAGCTCGGCTTCGCGCGCCCTGGCAAGGGTGAGGTCGCGGCCCACGGCGATGAAGTTCTCGCCATCGGGCTCCGGCGCGACGGTCCACTCGATGTGCTTCCAGCCGCCGTCGCTGGTGGCCATGCGGTTCTCGTATCGTCCCGGCTCGCGTGTTTCGGCCATGCCCCTGATCGCCTCGAGCGTGGCGGGTATTTCATCCTCGTGCATGAAGGTTGTGTAGGGTTTGGACAGCAGCTCGGTCTCGCTCCAGCCCAGCACCTGAGTCCAGGCCGGGCTGACGGCCTGTATCATGCCGCTGTAATCGGCCCGGGCGAGCAGGTCCTGCGAGAGGTTCCACAACTGGTCGCGCTCGGCGGAACGGGCGGCAACCTGCTCCGCCAGCGTCTCGTTCAGCTCCTGCAGGGCGGCCTCGGCGAGCTTGCGGTCGTGGATGTCGACCGAGGCGCCGAACCAGCGGATCACTGTGCCCCCCTCGTCGCGGTAAGGCTCTCCGCGAACCAGGAACCAGCGATATTCGCCCGCCTTCGACCGGATGCGGTGTTCTACAATAAAGGTCGTGCCGGCGTGGCGCGCCTGGTTGAACGCCGTCATCGTCGCCGCCGCGTCCTCCGGATGGATATGGTCTGTTGCCACCTCGGCCGCCGTGGTGGGCCGGTCGCTGGCCCCGGTGTAGTCCCACCATTGCTTGTTGAAGAACTCGGCCCGGCCCTCGGCATCGGTGATCCAGACGATCTGCGGCACCGCATCGGCCATCAGCCGGAACTGCGCCTCCGTCTCGCGCAGGCGTTCCTCGGCCAGCTTGCGATCGGTCACGTCGCGCCAGAACAGCGCCAGCCCGTCGTCGGTGGGATAGGCGCGCGTCTCGATCCAGGCCGCGTGGCCATCCGGCCAGACGTAGCGATGGTCGAGGCTGACGGGCACGCGCTGCTCCATGGCGTGCTTGTACAGCCGGCCGAGGTCGCTCTCCTCGGTGCCGGGCCAAGCCTCCCAATGGGTCTTGCCGATGATCTCCTCCAGCGGGCGGCCTTCGAGGCGCAGGCCCTCGGCATTCATGTCGATCAGGCGGAACTCCCGGTCGAGCAGGCCGAAGCCCTCGGTCATGCCGTCGAGCACGCGGCGGGTGCGGTCGCGCTCGGCGCGCAGGGCCGCCTCGGCCTCGCGCCGCTGTCGCCTGCCTCGCACCTGGGCGGTGATCTCGTTCAAGGCACAATACAGCCCGCCGATCTCTCCGGCCTCGTCGCGCACTGGGGCATAGAAGAACGAGAAGTGGGTCTCTTCCCGGTAGCCCCTGCGCTCCATGACCAGCTCGATATGGTCCATGTTGACCGGCTCGCCCGCATAGGTCTGCTCGACGATGGGCAGGAGATCGGCGCTGATCTCGTGCCACACCTCAAGCAGATCGCACCCGAGCGCCGCGGGGTGCTTGGCGGCGAGCATCTCGGAATAGGCATCGTTGTAGAGCATCGTGCGCGCGGGGCCCCAGGCCACGAACATCGCCTGATTCGAGCCGAGCATCACGCCCACCAGCGTCTTCAGCGGTTGCGGCCAGCCGCCCGGCGCACCCAACGGTGAGCCCGTCCAATTGTGCGACCGCATGCGCTCGCCCATCTCCCCGCCACCGGAAAGAAAGCCCGCCGGCGCCGGATCGTGCTGGACGGTCGTGGCGAGTGTCATGGCTTCATGCGGCTCCGCCCCCCAATCGGATCAGTCTGGCTGATCCGGTCTCACTATCTAAGCATGCGGTCGAGGATCTCTCCAGCAACGGCCATCAGAACACAATAAGAACATCGATGATCCCGGCGGTGTGCTCGACGGGCCCAGGACAATCCGACCGGCCGCCTTCCAGACGGCACGATGGTTGGACTTTATGAAGCAGTGTCCAACTTGGCAACGGGGGTGCTCAAGTGCCCTCTCGGTGCCGCAGGACACCGCTGCAGGCGAACATCGGCACCGGTCTCTCCCGGCGCGATCCTCAGGTGCAAGGCAGGCGATACCGGCGGAAGGGCCCCGGCGGGCCGTAGGCTACAGCGTGGTTTCGGTATGCTCGTCCGCCGCTTCGTCGCGCACGTCGAAGCCCAGCAGCATGCGCGCATCATCGAAGAAGCCGAGATCGGCATTCCAGATTTCCGCCCGGCCGAGGTCCATTCGCAGCATCAGCAGGTTGGGATCGTCCTTGCCGCCCGGGAACCAGGCTTCAATGGTGCTGTTCCACTGCTTCTCCAGCCGCTCGCGGCTGGTCTCGGTGGCCAGTGTGCCGGTGAAGCGGGCGAACAGATCGTGCTCCTTGCCCGAAAAGGTGGCGGTGGCCGGGCCCCCTTGCGCCAGCGTGTGGTCCTTGCCGGTGAAAAACCAGATCGCGCTATCGGCATGCTTGTCCAGCTGTGCGGTCATCGGCACGGCGCTGTGCGGGTCGCTATCGAGCTGCAGGAACAGGAAGGGGCTGCCGGCCAGCGTCTTCCAGAACTTGAACTTCAGGTCTTCAGCATCGCTCATTTGGGGCTCCTTGTGCTGGGGTTGCAACCGGACTGCGGGCGGCTTGGTTCCGCGATGCGCCGGCGATCGGGACCGTTGCCAAGCGCTGCAAGGAGGAACATAAACAGAACACAGGAGTCGATTCGCCATGTTCCCGCCCTCCACCAGCGCCCCTCCAGCCACCGAGCCAACCCCGCCGATGCCCGGAACTGCCACCATCTCAGCCACCACCCCTGCCACTGGCCCTGCCACTGGCCCTGCCACTGGCCCCGCCACTGGCGCAGCCCACTCGCGACGCTGGCGGCCGGGGTTGCCCGCAGGCGCCCACAATCTGCACGGCGAGATCTTCGCCCCCGGCTACGAAGGCAGCGGCGCTGCCCTGGCGCTCGCCCTCGTGCTCGATCTGCTGCACGCCCCGGCCCCTGTAGAGGAAGAGGTGCAGACAACCCCCGCGCAGGATCAGCCGGGAACAGTTCGCGCCCCCGCCAGCCACGAGGCGGTCGAGCAGCGCCAGGTGCTGTGGGTGCAGGATCGCGCTGCCATCCGCCTCACCGGCCGGCCCTATCGCCCGGGCCTGCCCGCCATGCTGCGCCGCCGGCTGATCCACGTCGCCGCCGAAACCCCGCAGGATGCGCTGTTCGCGCTGGAGGAAGGGGTGCGCTGCCGCGACCTCGCCTGCGTGATCGGCGAGATCGCCGGCAATCCGCGCGCGCTCGATTTTACTGCATCGCGCCGCCTCAGCCTCGCCGCCGAGCGCCACGGCGTGCCGCTGTTCCTGGTCCGGCTGGACGCCGCGACGGATCTCAGCTCCGCGCGGATGCGCTGGCGGGTGCGGGCCGCTCCTTCGCCGCCGCCCGCCTGGAACGCGGCCGCGCCGGGCCCCGCCAGCTGGCACGCCGAGCTGTTCCGCGCCCGCGCCCACCCGCCCGGCAGCTGGATCCTGCGCGAGGCGGGCGGTGTGCTCTCCATCGCCCCCTCCGCCCACCCGGAGGAGCGATGGGGTGAGCCGCTGCCGGGTGCGCCACCCAAAGGCCCGGCCACCCAGCCAGGCCGCGGCGCTGCGGGCTCCCGCACTGCCGGGCGCCGCGCTTCGGCCGGAGCCGGCAGTCCCTCGGGACGAGCGAGCTAGCGGTGGCTCATGTCCGCCTCGCCGCCCCGCCGCATCATGGCGATCTGGTTCGCCCGGCTGGCGATCGACCGCTGGCGCCAGGCGCATGGCTGCGGCCTGACTGGCGGGGGAGACACCGAAGCCCCGCTCGCGGCGATGCCCCTCCTCTTCGGTGGGGCGAGGGCCGAGGCGGAACCGCGCTTCGCGGCCAGCGCCGGCAGCCCGGCGGCGCAGGCGCCACCCGCTCCGCTCCCCGGCAGGCCAGCCCCCGCGCAGCCCCCGCCCCCTCTCCACCACTCCGCGGCAGGGAACCATGCCACGGGCCCGCGCTCGCCCGCCCGGCCACCCTCTGAAGCCGAAAGCGAGCGCACCCCGCAGCGCCACCCTTCGCCACGCGCCCCGAGCGCCACTCAAAGCGCCACACCGAGCGGCCCGCCGCACGGGAGCGCCGCCCGCGCGCGCCCCGCTCTGGCGCCGGAGGCCGAGCACCCCCTCGTGCTCGTCACCGAAACCGCACACGGCCCTCGCATCGATGCCGCCAACCAGGCCGGCCTCGCCGCTGGCGCGCGCCCTGGCATGATGCTGGCCGATGCGCGCACCCTGTGCCCGCAATTGGCCGTCGCCCCCAGCGACCCTGCGGGCGATCTCGCCTTCCTGGAGCGGCTGGCGCTATGGGCGCAGCGCTGGGGGCCGTGGTCGGCGATCGATGCGCCCGATGGCCTGCTGGTCGATGTCACCGCGGTCGCCCATCTGTTCGGCGGCGAGGACCGGCTGCTGGCCGATGTGGAGCGGCGCTGTGGCGAGCTTGGGGCCGGTCGGGGGTCCGGGTCGGGCTCTGGGCGGGGCGCAGTCGGCCTCACTGCCCGCGCGGCGATTGCCCCCACCGCCGGCGCCGCTTGGGCGCTCGCGCGTTATGGGCCTCCGCGCGCCATTCTTGGGTCGCCTCCCGTTCGGCAGGAGCAATCGCCGCCAGCCAGCTCCCATGCCACGGACCCTCCTCCATCGGCGCACGCCGAGCGAGACCGCCTGCCTTCCCGCCGCCATCGAAAGGCCGGAGAGGAGGCCGGGGATCGCGCCGTGGATTGGGCCGCAATCGGGGCGGCGATGCCGGGCGCGCTGGCCGATCTGCCGGTGGCGGCGCTGCGGCTCGATGCCGATGTGCTGCTGGTGTTGCGGCGGCTGGGCATCAAGCGGCTCGGCCAGTTGGCGGCGATCGAGGCCGATCCCGATGGCACCGGAGATACGGGGGCAGGCGAAGCAGCCGGGCGCGATGCGCTCCAGCGCCGCTTCCGCCACCGCCGCTCGCCCGCTGCCAACCCGCTGATCCGGCTCGACCAGCTGCTTGGCCGCGTACCCGAGCCGCTGCTGCCCGTGGTCGCCACGCCTCCCGCCCTGGTCCAGCGCCGCCTGCTGGAACCGATCCGCCATCGCGACCCACTCAATACCGTGCTTCACGATCTGGCGGAGGACATGGCCCGCGCACTCGAGGGGCGGGGGGAGGGTGCCCGTCGGCTGGAGCTGGGTCTGTGGCGGGTGGATGGCGAGGTGGTCACCCGCCGGCTCGAATTCGCCGCCGCCACGCGCGATGCAGGCCATATTTGCCGTCTGTTCGCCACCCGGCTCGACGATGTGGACGCCGGCTTCGGCATCGAGATGGTGCGGATGCGCGCCAGCTGGGCCGAGCCGCTGGGCCTTGCGCAAGCCGATCTGGATGCTGCGGCCGAGGAGCACGGCACCTCGCTGGCCGCCTGTCTCGATCGGCTCGCCGTGCGGCTGGGCGAGGGCGCGGTGCGCCGCCCCGTCGTTCATGCCAGCCACATCCCCGAGCGGGCGCAGCGCTGGCAGGCCCCACTGGCGCTCCAGCCCGCTTCACAGGAGGAACTGGCATTCCACGCCCGGCCCCTGAAAATACTCGATCAGGCGGAGAAGATCGCCGTGCTCTACGCCACACCCGATGGTTTCCCCAGGCAGTTCCGCTGGCGCGGCCGGCTGCACGAGGTGCTCCGCGTGGAGGGGCCGGAACGCATCGCGCCGGAATGGTGGCGCGAGAAGGGCAGCACCCGATTGCGCGATTATTACCGCATCGAGGATGATTCGGGGCGCCGCTACTGGATCTACCGCCTCGGCCTGATTGGAGACGGGCGCGGTGGCCTGCCCGAGTGGTTCCTGCAGGGTGCCTGGGGCTGAGAGGCCGGGGGCACCAGCGTGCCGCTCGGGAGCGGGAGGCGAGAACCTGCCGGTGGCTATGCCGCCACTGGCTTGGCCGGTTTCAGAAACAGAGCGCCCCCCAACAGCACCCCCCAGATAAGGATCCCTTCGACACTGAGCGCTCGATAGAGGTGAAGATTGAACCAATCCTCCCCAATGCTGGAGTGAAGAGCAACGAAGGAGACCGCGCTGACGATCAGCATCGTACTCGCTGCCTGCACCACCGCTGCTGGCCCGCGAACGCAACTCCACAGGCCGCTTGCCAGAAAAGCGATCGACAGTAGCGCGAACACCAACCCCGTGGGCCCGTGATCATCCGCGACCCGCCAGGCGCTGAGTGCAGCGACAATGCCGAGCGCGAGCATCCCGAGTGTCATCGCCAGACGAGCGGCTTTATGAACGAACTCCATGGTGGACATCCTTTCCTTGAGGCAGCCCCAGCAGCAGCCGAGTGCAAAGGCTCGCGCTTGAAAACGTCCGTCGATGTAAGTGGCTTCGATGTGCATGGCATGGAGCCACTCTGACCGCGCCGGCGGCATCATTGCCGAGCAAAGCTTGAAAGCGGCAGCGACAAATGGATCGGCCGATGTGTTCATTGCAGCGCCTCTCGCGATCGAGGCGCCATTTCGCGCTGGGCCGCCGCGTGAGCGAAGGCTCTGCCTTGGGCAGTGAGACGGTAGGCATGCCGCGGTGCCCGGGCCGGGGGAACAGCCTGGCGCCATTCCGCTTCGAGCAGCCCACTTTCGGTCAGCCGGATCAGTATGGGATAGAGAGTGCCAGATTTGAGGCCGGTCTCGCGCATGAGATCGTAGCCATGGCGCCAATCGCCCCCGCCACCGAGCAGCGCCGCCAACACGGCGCGGGTCTGGGGGGAATTGTTCGGCTGCCGGGGCATGCTCAACATCTACCTATGTAGAGTTGTGACGTCAACGGCTTAAGCGTGCCGCTTCGCCGATTGTTCGACGAACGGGGGATGGCCAGGGCGGGGCAAATGGTTTGGCGACCCCACCCCGCATAGCTGCGGCTACGCGCAACGATCGGGGGCGAATGGCGTTCGTTCACCATAGCCACGAGGAATTGCCATGCGCCCCAAGATCATCTCCTTGCTCACCGGCTGTGCCGCCGCCGCTTCGCTCGCCGGCTGTTCGACGATCGTCGAACAGCGGGTGGATGCCGGGCTGACCGAGGCCGGCGTTCCGGCGGGGATCGCCAGTTGCATGGCGGAGATCTGGGCCGAGGATCTCTCGGTTTCGCAAATCCGCGCCATCTCCAACTTCGCCGGACAGGTGCGCTCGCAGGACGAGCGGCTAACCGTGGGACGGCTGATCGGCCATGTGCGCGAGTGGAACGATCCCCAGGCACTCGGAGTGGTGACGAGTTCGGCCGCCCGCTGCGCCTTCAACTGAGCGGCCCTAATGAAAAAGGCCCCGCCGGGGCGGGGCCTTCCTGGTGCATTGCGCCGGTAGCGCAGATCAGTCGTACTGCTCCTCGAGCATGTCGGTGATACGCTCGCCCTCGGCAATTTCCTCGTAGGCCTGCTGGACGACGGTGAGCGTCTCCGGCGACAGTTCCTCATCGTCGATCACATCTTCAAACTGCTCACAGATGTAGTCTTCACCCTCTTCGACGCGCTCGGCGGCGTTCTCATTCGAATCGCCCAGTGCATCGGCCAGCCCGACCCAAGCGCGGTGCGCGGCGCCGGCGGCGCTGCCCTCGGTGCGCGGCTCGCCGCCGAGGCGGCTGATCTCGTCGTTAAGCATGTCGACCGTGGTGCGGCGCTTGGCCGCCTGCTCGCGCAGGACCTGCTGAAGCGCGGGGTCGGTCGCGCGCTCGGCGGCGCGTTCGTAGCCCAAAACGCTGTCCATTGCGGTATCGGTAAGGGATTGAAGGATGCTGACGTCGTTGCCCATGGTGTGCCTCCGCTGAAGGGGATTAATCCCGCCCTCAATGGATGCACGGCGGGCTTGTTCCTGCTGCAGTGACGGCTCATGGTGCGGTGCCCGGCGCGGCGAAGCGATCCATATGCCCGAAGAAGGCTTTCGCGCTCGACCACGGAACGCGCCCTTCGATGTGCTGGTACCAGCCGAGCAGAAAGCGGGCCTGCGCCGCGCTCCATGGTGCGGGCATGGCCCGCCTCCCGGAACGGCCGCCATGAAGCGCCCACGCCGCCTGCACCGCGAGCCACATGCGCCGCGGATCGACCAGCTATCGCCCTTCTCCACCGTGCTGCTGGTGACGAATAGCGGGCGCGGCGCGCCTAGGGCGATCAGCATATGCGGATCCACTGGCAGGTCGAAGATGCTGCAGCCGCCACCCGATTGGTTCATCGAATGGGGGTGGATCAGTGGGATTGGCCCCCCGGAAGGCGAAGTTCTCCCGTCGTTCGCCAAAGCCGCCTCGCATCAGGTCGTCGCCGCCCGCCCAATTTTGGAAACCTTGGTCTCGGCGAAGGTGTGGTCGAATGCGGCGGCCACCAGCACCGCCTTGCTGAAACGCCATTGGCCTTCCAGCGCAAGTCGTTCGCGGGCGAAGCGCAGATCGCGCGCGAGTTCCTTCCGCAGGGCATTGGCGCCCCAGCCTCAATTCGGCACCCGGCCGCCGGGCTACACATAGGTGTAATCGATCAATGCCGAAATGCCGCTCCCTCCGGCGAGGAAGGTGACCAGCGCATCGATCGCGGGGTTCATGCGCGCGTCCAGCATCAGCGGCTGGCCCATTCAGTGTTCGACGCGGGTACTCGGGTGCGAGGCGACTTGCTCCTTGTGCCAGACGATCCGCACCGCGCCGGCTTTCTCCGGAATGCGTCCGATCCAATTGGTCTTCGATCAGGCGGGCGAGCGCGACGCGGCGCTGCGGCCAAGCCTCCGGATCGCGCTCCGCCTCGGAGGCGAACAGCGAGAGGAGAGCCAGTGGCCCCTGTGGTACTCGTTACCATTGGCCGCGTCAGGCGCCGCGGGTGGCCGCTGGCCCTCAGGCCCAGCTTGCCGAAGCCGAACCGCTCGCGCTCGACACGGTGACCTCCTCTGCGGTCTGCGCCCGGTCCGAGGCGGGAGTGCCCTGTGCGAATGCGGGGGCGGCAAGGCCCCGCGCCAGCACAATTATGATCGCTCAGCGGGTCCGCTCACCCGGCGGTTTGGGCAGGGGCGGGCTGCCGATCAGCGGCCACCCCTGCGCCTCCTGCGCAAAGGTGCGCCCGGCGGCGGCGGCGGCCAGCGCCCAGCCCGGCGAGCAGGCGGCGACGATCAAGTCCGGTGAGGTTCGGTTCTCAGCGGGGTTCGCCGGGGGTGCGGCACCCACTTCATGACACCGCCCGCGAATGGCGTCCACCAGCCTGTGAGGACACCCGCTTCGGCCAGCACGTTGCTGGTCCACTGGTTGCAGGTGTTGGCTGCGGTGTAGCGGCCCGGCGCATCGTAGAACACGTCCTGCAAGCCATAGCCGGGGTGGCGGACGCGCGGATGCGGCGGCGTCTCGCGCTCAATGGCGGCGACGAGGCGGGCGTATTCCGTGCGGGTGAGCACCAGCGGGCGGAGATATTCGGACGGTGCTGGGCGGACGTAATGCGCCACGTGCAGCAGCCCCTCGCCCCCCGCGCCGGCGATTCGCAGCACGGTGAGCGGCGAGAGGTCCGCCCAGGTGGGCGTATTGAGGAAAACCTCGCGCTCGCCCCAGCTGATCGAAAGGTGGGTGTAGGGGCGGTGGGGCAGGGCGAGGTCCGCAGCAGGGTAATCGGCGCGCCAGTCCTTTTGTGGGGTGACCAGCGGCAGGACAAGCGAAGTGTGGACGCCGTTGGTCTCGATCATGATCTCAACGCCCGTGGCAGGCTCCTGCCAGCCCGCGTTGCGGGGAACCGCGCTGCCGATCCAGCCGACCAGCGCATAGAGCAGCAGCACCGCCAGAAGGGCGAGGAGCACCGCGCTTAAGGCGCGCAGGGCACGGCGCAGCAGGCTCAGATGATGCGGGCGCGCAGCCACAGGATCGACCAGTCGCCCTTGTGCAGCCGTGCGGCGAGGCGGAAGCCGGCGGTGCGATAAGCGGCGCGCACGGCCGGCTCCTGCGTGGCGAGCAGGCCAGCGAGCAGCAGATTGGCACGCGGCGCGGCAATGGCAGCGAGATCGCCCGCGAGCGCGATCAGCGGGCCGGCGAGGATGTTGGCGATAATGAGATCGTAGGGCGCGCTACGTTGGATCAGCTTGTGATCGGTGCCGGGCGCGGTCACCATCGCCACCGCCACCGCCCGTTGCCCAGCCTCGCGCCCGAGCCCGAGCGGCACCGCGTTGAGGCGGGCGTTTTCCATCACCACGCCCTCGCACACCGGATCGACGTCGCTGGCGAGCACCCGCGCTGCGGGCCACAGCGCGCGGGTGGCGAAGGCGAGCAAGCCGGTGCCGGTGCCGATATCGGCGGCCGAGCGCACCACGGTGCCGCGCCGCTTCATTCCGTCGAGCATGGCAAGGCAGCCGGCGGTGGTCGCGTGCTGGCCGGTGCCAAAGGCCTGCGCCGCGGGGATGGTGAAATCGATGATGCCGGGCGTGGCATCGACCGGGTAATCGGGCGTGTGCACGTGGAAGCGGCCCGCGCGGATCGGCGGCACGCGCTGCTGGCTTTCGGCCACCCAGTCGGTCTCGGGCAGTTGCTCGACGGTGAGTTTGGGGGCCGGGCGTTCGAACAGGGCGGCGACAGCGGCGCGGTCGGCCTTGCCGGGCCTGCGGGGGAAATAGGCTTCGAACGACCAATCGTCGGGGCGGTCCTCGGCCAGTTCGGCGCCGGTGAGGACAATGTCGGGGGGCCACTCGTCCAGCGCCTCGTGCGCGGCGAGCGCGCGCTGCACCACCGGCTTGGGGGCATGGGCGACCAGTTTCCAGCTCATCGGGTCTGTCCCTCTTCGGCAAGACGCGCATCGAGCCGTTGGGCGAGCGAGGCGGCAAAGCGGCGGCAGGCGGTGGTATCGGTGAGCTCGCCGGCGAGCAGCCGCGTGTGCATTCCGCTGGCCACCGGGTGCGGTGTCAACAGGATGTCGCATTCGAGACCCCCCACGCGATCGATCGCGGCGCGGTAATCGGCAATGAGCGCGGGATGATCGGAGAAGCGGTAGCTCTCGTTGCTGACGGGGGAGAGGCTGTCGGCATAGACGATGGTGCGGCAATCATCGCCCTCGCACGAGCCCCACTGCCAGCTGAGCGCGCCTTGCGTGTGGCCGGGGGTGAAATGCGGCGTCAGCGCCAGGGTGCCGAGGGTGACCGGCTGCCGATCCACCAGCACTTCCGCGACTTCGGCGGGTGCAAAGGGCTGGAGCACTCCGGCCTGCGGATCACCTGGCGCCTCGATGCCGCTCGCCAGCACCGGCGCGGCATCGGGGTGGGACACCAGCCGCGCCCCGCTGCGCCGCTGCAGCTCGGCCAGCCCGCCGACATGATCGAAATGCTCGTGACTGGCGAGCAGCAGCCGCACGTCGTCCACACGGAAGCCGAGCGCCTCGATATTGGCGGCGATCACGCCAGCCCCGGCCTCGGTGCCGCCGTCGATCAGCACATGGCCATCGCGCCCTACCACCAGCAGCGCGGTGATGCCGCAGGTGCCGACATAATAGGTGTTGCCGTGTACGCGAAACGGCGGCCCGGGATTGTCCCATTCATCATTGGCGGTGCAGCTGACGGTCCATCGCGCCGGATCGGAGGGCCCGCTCGCGGCGATCTCGGCCGGTGGCGCCCCGGCGCAGCCTGCCAGCAGCGCGGCACCCGCACCAGCCAGCGCGGCCAGCCTACCGGACATAGCTCGCACCATTGGCATCGAGCGTGGCGCCGGTCATGCTGGGCGGTGCGTCGAGCGCGCAGAAGGCGGCGATGGCGGCGATCTCCTCCGGCGTGGCGACTCGGCCCAGTGGAATGTCCGCCAGCAGGCCCGGCCCGCCGCGACGGGCGAGGTAATCCTCGGCCATGCCGGTATCGGTGAAGCCGGGCGTCACCGCGAAGCTGAGGATGCCCTCGCGCGCATAGGCTCGCGCGATGGTCTTGTGCAGCGCCAGCATCCCGCCCTTGGCCGCGGCATAGTGCCAGTGCGCCGGGCTGTCTCCGCGATGGCCGGCGCGGCTGGCGATATGGACGATGCGCCCCCTGATCGCCCCCTCGTCAGGCCGTTCTCGCTCCAGCCAGTGGCGCACGGCGAAGCGGCTGAGCTGCGCGGCGGCGGTGAGGTTGATGCGCATGGTGTCCTCCCACCCGTCAAGCCAGGCGATATCTGAGTTCTCGAGCGGGTTGGCGGCGAACAGGCCGGCATTGTTGATCAACCCGTCGATCCGCCTGCCGGCCCGGTCGAGCGCTTCCTCCCACAGCATCTGCGGCGCGCCATAGGCGGTGAAATCGGCGGCAATCGTGTCGGCGTCGGCGGCGCTGGTTGCGTGGCCGATGATGCGAGCGCCGCGGGCTGTGAGGGTGCGGGCGAGCGCGGCGCCGATGCCGCGGCTCGAGCCGGTGAGGAGGATGGTGGGCTGGTTCATCACCAACTGCCATATGCGCGGCAAACCGTTCCGCCAACCCGCACCGCCAAGCGGCTAGCGATTAGACTTCCAATGGCCGGCCAACCACTTGCGACCCGCCAGCAACCCGCATGTAATGCGCAACATACCACCTTTAGGCCGGGTTGCCCTCTTCAGCCGTTCCGCTTAGGGCAGCCTCGTTTCATGCGTCTTCCGGAAGCTCGAATGGCCGAACGCCCGCTCTCACCCCATCTGCAGATCTGGAAATGGGGGCCGCACATGCTGGTCTCGATTCTCCACCGTATCACCGGCAATGCACTGGCCTTCGTCGGCCTGCCCCTGCTACTGTGGTGGCTGGGTGCGATCGCCAGCGGGCCGGCCGCCTACGATACGTTCCTTGGCGTGGTCGGCTCGATCCCGGGCGTCATCGTGCTGATCGGCCTGAGCTGGGCCTTCTTCAATCACATGAGTTCGGGGCTTCGGCATTTCGTGCTGGATATCGGCGGCGGTTACGAGATCGAGACCAATAAGCGCTGGTCAGTTGGCACGACCACGATCGGCATTCTCCTCACGGTGGCGTTCTGGGCCGCCATCGCGCTTTTCTAGGGATCGCAATGGGTCAAAAGACGACGCTCGAACGCTACGGCGACAAGGGCACCGCGCTCGGCCGTGTGCGCGGGCTGGGCTCCGCCAAGAGTGGCACGCATCACTGGCTGATGCAGCGCTTCACGGCGGTGGGCAATCTGCTGCTGGTGGGCTTCCTGATGATCTCGCTGGTGCTGCTGCCCAATTATTCGTGGATCACCGTGCGCGGTTGGCTGGCCCAGCCGGTGCCGGCCACCGCGCTGGCGCTAATCATGATCAACACCTTCTGGCACGCGCGGCTGGGGATGCAGGTGATGATCGAGGATTATGTCGATTCGCCGGGCAACAAGTTCGGCGCGCTGCTGCTGGTGAACCTTGCGGTGATCGGCGGCGCGGCCTTCGGGCTCGTTTCCATCGCCCGCATTACGCTCGGAACTGTCTGATGGCCAACCCCGCACCCAACACCGGGCAGGTGCCGCTCGGCGGCGGCGATAACCACGGCAACATCGCGCCCGGCTCGCTGGAACAGGCCTATCCAATCGTCGACCATATGTACGACGTGGTGGTGGTCGGCGCGGGCGGTTCGGGCCTGCGCGCCACCATGGGCAGCGCCGAGGCGGGGCTGAAGACCGCCTGCATCACTAAGGTGTTCCCCACCCGCAGCCACACCGTCGCGGCGCAGGGCGGCATCGCGGCCAGCCTGGGCAACAATTCGCCCGATCACTGGACCTGGCACATGTACGACACCGTGAAGGGATCGGACTGGCTGGGCGACCAGGACGCGATCGAATACATGGTGCGCGAGGCGCCGCAGGCGGTGTACGAGCTGGAGCACGCCGGCGTGCCGTTCAGCCGCAATGCCGATGGCACGATCTACCAGCGCCCTTTCGGCGGGCACATGCAGAACATGGGCGAAGGGCCGCCGGTGCAGCGCACCGCCGCCGCGGCTGACCGGACCGGCCATGCGATGCTGCACGCCCTCTACCAGCAGAGCCTGAAATACAATTCGGACTTCTTTGTCGAATATTTCGCCATCGACCTGATCATGGAGGGCGGCGCCTGTCGTGGCGTCATCGCGATCTGCATGGATGATGGCTCGATTCACCGCTTCCGTTCGCAGGCCGTGGTGCTGGCGACCGGCGGCTATGGCCGCTCGTACTTTACCGCCACCAGCGCGCACACCTCTACCGGTGATGGCGGGGGCATGGTGCTGCGCGCCGGCCTGCCGATGCAAGACATGGAATTCGTCCAGTTCCACCCCACCGGCATCTACGGCGCGGGCGTGCTCATTACCGAGGGCGCGCGGGGCGAGGGCGGGTATCTCACCAATTCGGAGGGCGAGCGCTTCATGGAGCGCTATGCCCCCAGCGCCAAGGATCTCGCCAGCCGGGACGTGGTGAGCCGCTCGATGGCGCTGGAGATCCGCGAAGGGCGCGGGGTGGGCGCCAACAAGGACCACATCTTCCTCCACCTCGACCACATCGATCCCAAGGTGCTGGGCGAGCGCCTGCCGGGCATCACCGAGAGCGGCAAGATCTTCGCCGGGGTCGATCTCACCCGCCAGCCGCTGCCCGTGGTGCCGACCGTCCATTACAACATGGGCGGCATCCCGACGAACTATCATGGTGAGGTCGTCACCATCGGTGCGGACGGCAACCAGGAAACGGTGGTGCCCGGCCTGTTTGCGGTGGGCGAGGCGGCCTGTGTCTCGGTCCACGGCGCCAACCGGCTCGGCTCGAACTCGCTGATCGACCTGGTCGTGTTCGGCCGCGCTACCGGCCACCGCCTGCGCGACACCATCAAGCCCGGTGCCTCCCAGCCCGAGCTGGCAAAGGACAGCGCCGAATTCGCGCTGACCCGGCTCGATCATTTCCGCCACGCCAAGGGCGGCACGCCCACCGCGGCGATCCGCAAGGAGATGCAGCGTGCCATGTCCACCCACGCGGCGGTGTTCCGCACCACCGAGCTGATGGGCGAGGGGAAGGCAAAGCTGGGCGCGATCTACCACAGCATGCAGGACATCTCGCTGGCCGATCGCTCGCTGATCTGGAACTCGGACCTGATCGAGACGCTCGAGCTGGACAATCTGATCACGCAGGCGACGGTGACGATGCACTCCGCCGCTAACCGCACGGAATCGCGCGGCGCCCATGCGCATGAGGATTTCCCCGAGCGCGACGATGCCAATTGGATGAAGCACACCGTCGCCTGGTTCGATGGTTGGGGCGGCCGGAGCGGAAACGGCGGTGGCGTGGCCATCGATTACCGCCCGGTGCACGAATACACCCTCACCGACGACGTGGAATATATCCAGCCCAAGAAGCGGGTGTACTGAGCGCGGCGCAGGCGAAAGCCGACGTCAAGCGCTAAACGGCGCGGGCGAGGCTGATCAGGCGGTCGAGATTAGCCAGGTGAGATAGGCCGCATAGGCGGCGATCAACGCGCCCGCCGAGATTCGCCCCACTTTGCGGAACACCACGGTCAGCAGCACCACGGCGAGGGCACCGCCGATCATCACCCCGATGTCCACCGGCATCAGATTCCGCGGCACCGAACCCGGAGCCAGCAGCATCGTCGCCCCGCCGATGCCCAGCAGGTTGTAAATGCACGAGCCGACCACATTGCCGAACGCCACCTCCGCCTCGCCCTTGCGCGCGGCGATCACCGAGGTAACCAGCTCGGGCAGTGAGGTGCCCACGGCCACGATGGTGAGGCCGATCAGCGTCTCGGTCAGGCCGGCCAGCCGCGCAAGGTCGATTGCGCCCGTCACCAGCAGCCGCCCCCCGCCGATCAGCACCGCCAGTCCGACCACCGTCAGCAGCACCGGCCGCAGGAAGCCCCCGCCCGGCTGGTGCAGCCCGGGATCGGCCAGTTCCAGCGCCTGCGCGCGATCGTAGGGGGCATTGTGCACCACCTGCGGTGCGGCCTGCGTCTCCTCGCGGTAGCACCAGAACACATAGGCCAGCAGGGCCGCCACCAGCACCGCTCCCACCAGCGCATTGCCGATGCCGGTGATCGCCAGCAGCAGCAGCGCCACGCTGGCGAGCAGCGCCACCATCGGATCGCGCAGCGGACTGGCTGAGCGGATCGGCACCGGCATTACCAGCGCCGCCACGCCCAGGATCAGGAACACATTCGCAATGTTGGAGCCCACGATATTGCCCCAGGCGATCGCCGGCGAGCCCGCGAGCGCCGCCTCGATGCTGGTGACCAGCTCGGGCATCGAGGTGCCAAAGCCCACGATCACCAGCCCGATCACCAGCGGACTGATCCCCGCCTTTTCCGCCAGCCCCACCGCGCCGCGCACCAGCAGCTCGCCGCCGATCACCAGCGCGACCAGACCGCCGATCAGGAACAGGATGGACTCCATCATCGTGCACGCCCCCTCGCAGCAGCGGCGCTCTGGCGCAACCGGGTAGCGGCAGGACACAAGCAAGGCTCGGGCGGGCGACCGGGCGCGACAGGGTTCGGGGTGGTTCCATCCGGTGTCGCGGGGCGCGCCCTTCGCCGTATTGCGTGCGCCCGCGTCCATTCCGCCACGTGCAAAAAAGCTATGGCGCGATTTCGCCGTTTACAGCTGTAGTCAGATCGACTACAAGCGTGGTCGCAAGCTGGAGTCCGTGATGACCGAATCTCTCGACCAGGCTCCGGAGCGCATCAGCGAGGCCGAGCACGCCATCATGGAAGTGCTCTGGGCTCGCCATCCGCTGGCCGCCGCCGAGGTGTGCGAGGATGTGTGCGGCGCGCGCGGCTGGTCGATGCCCACGGTCAAGACCCTGCTCGCTCGCCTGGTCGCCAAGGGCGCGGTGGCGACCGAGCCCGACGGGCGGCGGTTCCTCTACACGCCGGTGCTGGAGCGCGAGGCCTATCTGGGCGGCGAATCGCGGCGGATGGTGGAGCGGCTGTTCGGCGGGCGCCCCGCCGCCCTGTTC
>PPFU01007344.1_pt1 | contig 22058 bp, 20 predicted proteins | sample 1535991 | NCBI WGS metagenome assembly PPFU01 (sample SAMN04901290, study PRJNA319586) | Hypolithon metagenome, whole genome shotgun sequencing project. | isolation source: Antarctic Hypolithon | place: Antarctica: Miers Valley | collected 2014
TCGACGAGGCTCACGCGCGCGGGGATCCTCGCGGCTGGATCCTGCTGCGCATGGATGGCGCCGGGTGTACTCACGCCGGTGAGCGCGACGATACACACGGTGAGGGCGCGCACGTTCCGGCCGCGATCTGCGGACCGCGGTGCAGGCAGACTGTTCATGGCGCTCCCAACCAGTGTGATCAGCGAGGCCGGCCGCCCTCGACTCGCGAGTTCTCGACGAGTCGGACGGGCGCGCCGTGCACGAGCGTATAGTGGCCTTTCGTGAGCACGACCTGACCGGCGACGATCGGATCGAATTCCTCGTTCGGCACGATCTCGATGTGCGTATCGTTCTCCAGACCGGTGGAGACGTAGTTCCACTTGGCCGTGCCGTTCTCCAGCACGAAGACCAGCTTCCGGCGATCGCGATCCCGCTCGAGCACGGCGGCACGCGGCACCATCACGCGATCCTCATAGGCGCGGGCATCGAGCGAGACCTGCGCGTACATCCCCGGCAGGATGCGGCGCCCGGGATTCGGGATTCGCAACAGCACGCGTGCGGTGCGTGTCGTCTGATCCACTACGGGGTTCACGGATTCCACCACCCCGCGGAACACCTCGTCGGGATAGGCGGCGAACGTCACCCGCCCCGCCCCGCCAGTGCGAAGTTGCCCGACGTCTCCCTCGAGGACACGGACCTCGACATGAATCGGATCCACGTCCAGGAGCGTGGCGATCTCGTCGCCCTGCCGCACCATCTGCCCCGGTACCGCCTTCAGATCGGCGATGAGGCCCGCGAACGGCGCCGTGAGGCGGGCGCGCCGCAGGTTCAGCTCCGCGCGATCGACATCGAGCTTCGCCGCGTCCACGCCGCTCCGGATGCGTGCGGCCTGCGCGCGCTCGGCGCGGAGGACAGGATCGGTGATCCGATCGTCGAAGAGGGTGGTTTCGGTAAACGTCGCTTCGCGCTGCTGCAGCGTGAGCTTCGCCTGTTCGAGCTGGATGCGGAAATCTTCCGGATCGATGCTCAGCACGAGCTGGCCCGGCGAGACGCTGCCATTCTCGCGCACCGGAAGTTCCACGATGCGCCCCTCGACCTGGGCGAGTAGTCGCGTCTGTCGATTTGCGACTGCCTGTCCTGAGGCAGTCACCGACATCAACATCGTCCCGCGCACCACCTCCTCCCCCTCCACCGGAATCTCCATTCCGGGCTGCAGCCGCGACGCCGAGTCCCCGGTGGCCACCTGCCGCGCCTCCGACCCGGATTCAGCCTCACGATCGCGGATCCGGGCATAGGTGGCCGCCCCGAGCGCTCCGACGGCTACGAGTCCAACCACCACACCAAGCAGACGTCTGGGAACGGGCATCGTGCCTCACGAGGGCGGGACTGAGCAGCAGCGGAGCCAGGGGCCAATATGTGGGCCGAGGCAGTGCGTCGCCAAGTTAAGATTTGGTTAACGCGTGCCTGACGCAGAACCGCCGCGCCTGCAACCACTACGGCGCACCGAGCGCCGCGGTGTCAGATCGCGGCGCCAACGCCGGATTGGACACCAAGGATCGGCGCAGGGTTGCCGATCCGAACGCCGCGTCCGGCAACATCACAATACTGCTTTTGGTCGCTGGGGTCTCGCGGCGGAGGGGGTCCGACGAACGGGCCGGTACTCATCGGGGTCGGGCGATACTGCGTCGGCCGGTACTGCTCAGGCCGAGACCATCTCCGTCCCGGCCGTGTCCAGCCGCGCCACGTAGGCTCGCGAGGCGTCCAGCACCTTCTGCTGCACCTCGGCCAAAGAACCCGCCACCAGCGCTCCGGCCGCCTTCGCGTGTCCCCCGCCGGCGAACTCACGCGCGAGCAGGTTCACGTCGACCGTCCCGGTCGAGCGGAAGGAGACCTTCACCTTTCCGTGGCCGAGGTCGCGGAAGAAGAGTGCCAGCCGGGTGCCGGCGATCGAGCGCGGGTGCTCCACGAGGCCGTCGAGGTCCTCGGACTTGAGGTCGTAGCGCTCCAGGGCGCCGGCGGGGACCGAGAGCCAGGCCAGACCACGCTCGGCGTCCACCTCGAGCGTCTGCAGCGCCTCGCGCAGCAAGTGCAGTCGCCCGACGCTCACCGACGCATAGATCCGGCGGTACATGCCTTCGGGGTCGACCCCCGCGTCGAGCAGGCGTGAGGCCACCGCATGCGCGCGCGGCGTGGTGTTGCTGAACCGGAATCCGCCCGTGTCGGTGAGGATCGCGGCATAGAGCGCCGTGGCGATGGGCGCGGTGATCTCGAGCCCGAGGGTCTCCGCGACGTCGAACACCAACTCACCGGTCGCACAGGCCGAGGTATCGGCGAACACATGCTCGCCCGGCGGTTCGTCGGAGGGCACGTGATGATCGATGACGAGCTTGGGGATCGTCAGGCGCCTGACGGCGTCCGACAGCTGACCGAGCCGCCCGACATCACTGATGTCCACGACGATGAGCGCGTCAGCATCCTTGAGCGCTTTCACTCCCTCGGCGGACCGGTCGAGGACATCGTCGCCGAGGAGGAACTCGAACATCGAGGGCCAGGGCGTCGGATTGACGATGAACGCCGACATGCCCATCTGTTGCAGCAGGCGCGCCAATCCCGCCTCGGACCCGCAACCATCGCCATCGGCGTTGATGTGCGTCGAGAGGGCGACGCGGAATCCCGGGCGCAGTGCGGCGGCGAGCCCGGTGATCGCGCGACGGCGCGCGGCGGGAATGGCGAGGAGCGAGTCGGCAGGCATGGCAGAGAAGTTACGAGGGCAGCCACGAGACGATAGTGCCGGGCGCCCGCGAATTCCAGTGTTGGGTGCCATCGCGTAGGCGCGGCGCCTGCTACACGCCGCGCGCGCCGGTTGCCGGTTCGCCCCGCAGGTAGCTCTACGCGGAGTAGTTCGGCGCCTCGCGCGTGATGGTCACGTCATGCGGATGCGATTCCCGCAGGCCGGCCGGCGTGATCCGGACGAACTCCGTTTCGGTACGCAGCTCCTCGATGGTGCCGCACCCGACGTAACCCATGCCGCTCCGGAGTCCACCCACCATCTGGAAGATCACGTCGCTGACGGGGCCCTTGTACGGCACCCTCCCCTCGATCCCCTCGGGAACGAGCTTCTTCGCCGACATCTCCCCTTCCTGGAAGTAGCGGTCGGCACTCCCGTCCTGCATGGCGCTGAGGCTCCCCATCCCGCGGATCATCTTGAAGCGGCGGCCCTCCATGAGGAGCGACTCCCCCGGACTCTCCTCGGTGCCGGCCAGCATCGACCCCATCATCACACTCGACGCGCCGGCGGCCAGCGCCTTGACGATGTCGCCGGAGTACTTCACGCCACCGTCGGCGATCACCGGCACGTCGCCCGCACCCTCGACGGCGTCCATGATCGCCGTGAGCTGTGGCACTCCGACGCCGGTGACGACGCGCGTCGTACAGATGGAGCCAGGGCCGACGCCGACCTTGACCGCATCCACCCCACGCTCGACAAGCGCCGCGGCACCCGCACGAGTGGCCACGTTGCCGGCGACCAGCTGAATCTGCGGAAATGCCTCACGAACCTCCGCGGTCGCCGCCAACACACCCTCGCTGTGTCCGTGCGCGGTGTCGATGATGACGACATCCACGCCGGCATCTACGAGCGCCGTCGCGCGCGTCAGGTAGTCGCCACCCGCACCGATCGCCGCGGCCACACGTAGGCGGCCGTGATGATCCTTGTTCGCTTGCGGGAACTGGCGCCGCTTGTGAATGTCCTTGACGGTGATCAGCCCCTTCAGTCGTCCGGCGTCGTCGACGACCGGCAGCTTCTCGATCCGGTGTCGCCCGAGGATCGCCTCGGCCTCGTCCAGCGTGGTACCGACGGCAGCGGTGATGAGCCCCTCGCTCGTCATCGCCGCGTGCAGCGGGCGGTCGACGTCGCGCTCGAACTGCAGATCGCGGTTGGTGATGATGCCGACGAGCAGCCCACCGCTGTCGACCACCGGAACGCCGCTGATCTTGAACCGCTGCATGAGCGACACCGCCTCACGCAACGTGGCATCGGGCGCGAGCGTGATCGGGTTCATGATCATGCCGCTCTCGGAGCGCTTTACCCGATCGACCTCGGCTGCCTGACGATCCACCGACATGTTCTTGTGGATCACCCCGATCCCGCCCGCCCGCGCCATGGCGATCGCCATCTCGCTCTCGGTCACGGTGTCCATCGCCGCCGCCACCAGCGGGATGTTGAGGGCGATCCCGCGCGTGAAGCGCGACATCGTTAGCACATCCTTGGGATGCACCGTCGAGTGCCGCGGAGCAAGCAGTACGTCGTCGAAGGTGAGCGCGTACTGCTCGCGAACCCGCATCCGAGGTGCGGCGTCGCCGCCCGCATCGGTACCGGAACGCGACGGCCCGCCATCCTGATGGTCAGGACGTGCGGGCCGGGAGTCGGACGGAGCTGATATGGTCGCCATGGCAAAACGTAGCCCGAGCGGGCTGGCGAGGCTAGGGGGGCGGCTGTGCCGCGGGTTTCGGGTTGGGGCGGCTGCGCCGCGGTTTCAGGTGGGGCGGCCGGCGCCGGCGGTGCAATCCTGCCGGGAGCGCGTCGGGCGCCCTCCACACTCAGTCCGCGTCAATGACGCCCGACACGCGACACCCGACACCCGACACCCGACACCCGAACAGTCCAGCTACCGGCCGATCCGCTTCAGCCGTGACCGGATCGAGGGGGGCATGAAGACCGCGGCGGCCGCAACGACGCGGCTCAGGTTCAGATCGGAGAGCTCGTCGGGGTCACCGGTCCAGTGGTCCGTCAGCACGTCGCGGCCGGCGCGGCCGATCAGGCGCTGGAGGGAGGTCATCAGCACGAAGACGTCGTCGACCTGACCCAGGAATGGAATGAAATCCGGGATCATGTCGATCGGTGCCAGCACGTAAGCGATTGCGCCGAGCACCACCAGCTTGTCCAGGCGGGAGACGCGGCCGTCGGTCGCGAGCCCCGTCAGGAGCCGGAGGTACGACGGAAGCTGCCGCAGCGTGGAGAGGACCGAGGTGCGCGCCCCCGAGAGCGACGACCCGGCATGGCGCTGGCGACGCTTGAAGACGGCGCGCCGAGTGGGGCGGACGGTGAGGTCGTCGAAGACGACGGGATCGGGGCTGGAAGCGGACTCGCGCATGGCGTGGAGTGCTCAGGACGTGGTGGGGCCGCGCGGTTCGCCTGGCGGCGGAACCTGCGGGGCCGGCGGCACCGAGCCGGGAGAACCCGGCGGCGGACTGCCTGCTCCAGGTGCAGGCGGCGCGCCAGCGGGGCGCGTGGCCACGTTGACGATGTCGGTCGCCACCGACTTCCCGGCCGCGACCGCGCCGTCGAGGACGGACATCGCGCGGTTCATCAGCCCCATCGTCTCGCCGATCGTCTGCGCGCTGACGCGTCCCGCCCGCAACCGATCCTCCACCGTCTCGGCGAAGCGCTGGAAGACGTTCGCGGGGGGATTGGCTCGCTCCGCATAGCGGGACTCCAGAAACTCGACGTAGTCGAGCACCTGGTACAGGCGCTCGTCGGAGAGGGTGGCGAGCTTCCGGACGATTCGATCGCGGAGGAATTCGTTGGACATGGGCGCGGGCGGGTTCCGGTGAACAGGCGGTCGCTCCCCGAATCTACACGTCCGCGGGCGCGGGATGCGCGGTCGGAAGGCAACGCGCGACGGGCGGGCCGCGCGAGGATCAACCACCCGCTCCGGGTCGTCCGTTGGGGAGGGGCGCCGGCACGGTGAAGCACGTACGCGATTGCGTGGCGTAGGCGTCCCAGGATCGCCCACAAACATACGAGAATTCGTGGTGGAGCGTCAGATCGCTGCACCCGTCCACACCGGGCCGCTCACCACGACCCGGCATCACCACGGCACGCAGCGTAGGAAAGCTGACGTACACCGCCTCCGTGCAGCCAGAGGCGAGCCAGGCCGCCGAATCGGACGGGGGAGGTCGGGGTCTGCCGGCGCGGAGGCGGTGTCGAGACCGGTGGCTCACGTAGGCCCTCACCAACTCCGCGTGGGAGGGGTGCATGATGCCGTGCGGCGGTCCGCCAACGCGAGCCTCAGCCGTTCCAGCGCGCCGTCTTCCCTCGGGTATCGATGTGCACGAAGGGGCGCGAGTAGCGGCCGCTCGTGTACAGCCCCAGACCGCCCTTGAGCTCAGGGAAGTCCTTCTCCACGGCTTCGACCGCGCGGATGATCAGCGGGATGTCGGCCATGCTGACCCGGCCATCCCCGTTCGCGTCGATCGCGACGTCGATGGCGTCGCCATGCTGGTGCCGGCTGTTGGTGGCCGACTTCGAGACACGCCGATTGTAACTGGGGCTGCGGAAGCCGGCGTTCACGTCGACCGAGACTCCACCAGCAGCGCCCTTCGGGTGCCGCTCCACCAGCTTCGCCATCACGAGTTCCAGCTTGTCGAGCAAGCGGCCATCGACGGCGGCGTAGCGCGGCCAACCGGTCTGTCCGTCTTCCGGGAGGAAGTCAGCGAGCCGCACGTGCTGCGACAGCGGGAGATCGAGGTCGGACTGGTTGATCTCGACGAACCCAGTCGGGGCCTCGCCGCGACCGCCCTTCCCCTCGCTGGCGTAGGTGCCGAGCGTGTAGCCATTCAGGCTGGCGCCCCGCTTCTGCGAGAACGGGACGAGCACGGCCAGCGTGATCTCATCCACGATGCTGCGCGCCGCGCCACTCACGAGGGAGAGGCGGTAGAAGCCCGGCCGCGCCGGGGCGAGAAGCGTGGTGCCGCGCAACGGCTGGGCGGGCTCGCTCGCCAGCGAATCGGCCGCGCGGACCCACTGATACTCGAGCCCGGCCAGTTCACCGCTCACGAGCAGCGGATACTCGACCGCGGCGCCCGGCATCGCGCTCTCCATCTGCACACCGCCGCTGCGCCCGAGCAACTCATCGGCCGCGTGGGCGATGAAGGGGAGCACGCGCAGCGAATCGGCGCTCAGCAATGCGGGGGTCGTTGGCTCCGGAAAGCGCGGCGAGAACTGGATCACGCCGAGCGCGGCGGCGCAGGCCACGGCAATCGAACCGAGGCTGGCGCGGCGGCGTAAACTGCCGCGACGTTCAGGTGCGTTTCGTATCAAGGCGACCCCCAGCGCGCGCGATGACCGCGGACGTCCACATGGACGAACGGCGGGTGGGCCGATGTGGCCGGGTAGCCTCCAACACCGCCCACCAGCGACGGATACTTCCGCTCCACGCGCTCGGCGGCCTGCGAGATCACGCGGGCATCCTTGAGATCGACCCGGCCATCGCCGGTCAGATCGTCCATGCGGCCGGCGCGCCGGTTGTCCACGAAAATGTCGGCCGCGTCGCCGTACTGATGACGGCTGTCGCTGGCGCGCCCGGCGCCCTGCCCATTGTACTGCGGCGTCCGGAATCCCGACATGACCGTCACGTGCTGGACGTCGTGCCCCATCAGGCGCATCTCGTCGATCATCAGCTCGAGCTTGTCCACGACTTCCATGCGCAGCACGAGATACTTCGGCCAGACGTTGGCCTGATCCTTCGTGAGGAAATCGCGCAACCGGAAGTGCTCGGAGATCTGCGTGTTGGCGTTCTCCGCAGTCACCTTGATGAAGCCGGCGGGCATCGTCGAGGCGCGTGCCGGGCTCCGCTCGCCGATCCAACTCCCGATGCGGTAGGCACCTATACGCCCTCGGGCGTCACGAGCGCTGAACGGCACCAGCGTCATGACGCTGTGCGTGGAACCGTCGCGGGGATCGACGATCGTGTGGACTCCCGCTTCGCCCAGGCCGAGCAGGGCGACGCCGGTGGCGTCGAGCGACTCGGCGAGCATCGCTGGCGCGACCACCGTGGCGCGAAGGCGCCCGCTCTGACCGGCGGAGCCGGCGATTGCGAGACGGTCCAGCAGGGAAATGGCGGCCAGGTCGGCGGCGGACCGGGTGGCTTCACCGGTAGTCGCGGCCGTCTCCACTCCCTCGACGGGGAGGTCCAACGCCGGGACCAGCGCAAAACGCACGGTGTCGGCGGCGACGGAAGGGGTAAGTGCCGCCGAGACTGGGCGCGCGCCAGCGAACACCACAACAGTTGCAGCAGCGAGAGCGACACCCGCGAGCGGGCGCCCTCGACGTATACGATCGATCATGTAGCATGCCTCCCTGGCAGCCAGACGTACTCCGCGACACTAGAGGCGTCGCGGAATCTCTCGGCTTTGCGAATCGGTGTCACAGACTGCGTGAACCGACGTGCCCTTGAGCAAGGAGCCCCCTGGATAACCCGAGGGACAGATGATGGACGCACAGTTTAACTGCGGGTCCGTCATGTACTACCCGCTCACGACGAGGAGTTCACGCCCCCCCTGACTGCGTGGTCAGCACGGAAACGGGCTCAGCCATGTGCGCATCGCTGAGCCCGTTTTGTGGTCTCACAGTTCAATAGATGTAGACCGGTGTACCGACCTCGACCATATCGTACAGCTTTTCAATGTCCGAGTTCCGGAGCCGGACGCAGCCGTGGCTCACCGACGTACCCACCGTCTCGGGCCGGTTCGTACCGTGCAGCGCGTACCCATCGCCGAGCTTAAGGCGGCGCGTGCCGAGCACGTCGGGGTACTTGCGCTGTGTGGTGCCGAACGGCGGAATCACGATCGTGCCCCCGGCAACGATCTCGCGGCCGTCGGCGACCGTGTAGGGAACGACGCGCCCGTCCGGATACTGCCTGACGACTTCGCTGCCTGACGTGGTGAGCACCGCACCGTCCGGCAGCGGCACCGTCTGTCCGCGCTGCAGCCGCGTGACGCCGAGGCCGCGGTTGCGCGCTGCCTCGATGAAGTGCCAGTCGGGTGGAATCCATGCCGGGTTCTCCTCCTTCTCCAACACGACCATCCGTCCACGCGGCGTCTCGAACTTCCACCGCTCCGCGCCGCCGTCCTTGACCAGCACCTTGCCGCTGCCGGTCGCAACGGGCGCCTCAAACAGGATCTCCTGCCCGCGCTTATACCAGACGCGGTTCTCGGCGATGCTCACGACCAGATAGGGGCGCTCGCCCGCCGGTACGGAGTCGCTCGCGCTGGCCAACACCTGATTCAACGAATCGCCGCGGATGCCGAGCTCCCGTTGCACGTTCTCGAGCACGCCGAGGTTGTCATTGAACACCATGCGCGACACGTCGCGCTCATAGCGGAGCTGTAGCGTGTTCGCGAGCAGCGCCGTACTCGCCACGGCGAGTACCACCACCCCGATGATGAGCGCCCAGGCGATAACGCCGCCGGATCGAAGGAACTTGGGGAGAGCTGCCATGAGACGTGCTCCAGAGCTGTACGTCGAGTTCGTGTGAGTCGCGCGGTCGCGCAACATCTTCGGATCGTGCGTGAGGCGCAGGGCGCCCGGTCAGTAGAAGTAGACCGTCATCCCGGGCTTGAGATTGGCTTTCATCGCGGTAAGGTCGGCGGCGCTCACACGCACGGACCCAGGCAACACGAAGTCGGGCGCGGCGAGCGGGCCCTCGTCAGGCTGCGCGTAGATGATCGTGCCTCCGGTGAGGAGCAGCGCGCCGGACCCCAGCGCTCCCCTGACCTTCGCGTTCGCCGGTTGCGCGGTCGCGCGCTCAGCCCAGAGCCAGGCGGGCACGTCCCACTCGCTGTCGGCCTCGAGGATCTGCTCCACCGTGCGGCTACCGCGCGGCGCGGCGAGGTGAACGGTGTCGGGCGCGATGCCCACGGTCCGCTCCGCTCCGACCTCGGCAGCCACGCGGCGTAGGACCGCCCCGTCGCGCTCCAGATAGAGCACGCCGCTGTCGACGGCGACCGCGAGATGCAGGTTCGCATCGAGGGACGCCTGACGGCGCAGGAGCGCCAGCATCACCTCGTAGCGTCGCTCCTCGTTGGCCATGACAATGTCGGCCTTCTGGCGCTCCACGTCCGTCATGGTCGCTCGCAGGCGCTCCACCTCGCTTGCGTAGCTGGCGCGCTTGAACACCAGCACCCCCGCGAAGACGGCGAGGGTGAACAGGGCGACCGTCATCGTCGCGACAACGCCCGGATACGCATAACGAAAATCGCGCCAGCCCGATCGCCGCCGATCGGAACGGGGACGCTCGTCGTTGCGGCGGTCGGAGAACTGGAAGGGGGTCTGCTCGGACATCGGCGTTATTCGGAAGGAAGCCTCGGCGCGACTGATGTCTCGTGCCAGGCAGTTCGAGGACGAGCGAATAGCATGAACAGTACCCGCTGCCGCGGCACCTGTTGCGCAGTGCGGGCTTTTTCTCGGGTCGCCGACGTAGCCGCTGGCTGGCGCCGACGTACGCGTTAGCTAGCGCCGACGACGGGTAGCCCCTACAACATCCGTGGCGCGGGGGGCTACATTCCCTCCCTCATGACCTCTCCAGAACGCTTCCGCCGATGCTGATCGCTCCGCGGCGCCCGGTCGTGCTCATCGTGCTCGATGGCTGGGGCTATCGTCCCGAGCGCGAGGGCAACGCCATCGCGCTCGCCAACACGCCGACCTGGGACGCCCTCTGGTCCCTTCGCTCGCGCACCCTCCTCGACGCGTCGGGGCTGGCCGTCGGCCTCCCCGAGGGGCAGATGGGGAACAGCGAGGTTGGCCATCTGAACCTCGGCGCCGGGCGCGTGGTCATGCAGGACCTCGTCCGCATCGACACCGCCATCCGAACCGGGGACTTTTTCCAGAATCCTGCCCTGGTTCATGCGTTCGAGCTGGCCCGCACGCGCGGCACCACGCTGCACCTAGTGGGGCTGATCGGCCAGGGCGGAGTGCACGCCCACGCCCGGCATCTCGAAGCGATCCTGGAAATGGTCGAACGTCGCGCGCAGCCGCGCGTGGCGCTGCACGTGATGCTCGACGGGCGCGACACCATGCCCCACTCGGGGCTCGACTACATGACCGCGCTCACGCGTCACGCCGCCGGCCGGGCGCGCGTCGCGAGCATCGGTGGGCGCTACTTCGGCATGGACCGCGACCGCCGGTGGCCGCGGGCCGAGCAGTGGTTCCGGTCGGCCGTGACCGGCACGGCGCCCCCGGCGACCGACCCGCTCCAGGTGATCCGCGAGGCGTACGACCGCGGCGTGACCGACGAGTTCGTCGAACCGCGCACGATGGTCGACGCGGCCGGACAGCCGGTCGCTCCCATGCGCGACGGCGACGTCGTCCTCTGTTTCAACTACCGCTCCGATCGGATGCGGCAGCTCGTGCGCACGCTGATCGAGCCCGGCTTCGACGGCTTCGACGTGAGCGCGCGCCCCGCCGTCGACGTGGTCACGATGACGCAGTACGACGAGAGCTACGACCTGCTTACCGCCTTTCCGGCGCAATCGATGGCGCGGATCGTGGCCGAGGTCGTGTCCGACAGCGGGCGGACGATGCTGCGGACGGCGGAAACCGAGAAGTACCCGCATGTGACCTACTTCTTCAACTGCGGACGCGAAGTGCCGTTCGCCGGCGAGGAGCGCCAGCTCGTGCCCAGCCAGCAGGTGGCGACGTACGACCTGATGCCCGAGATGAGCGCGCCGGCCATTACCGACGTGCTCTGCCGCGCGATCGACACCCGAAGCCACGACTTCGTGCTCTGTAACTATGCAAACGGCGACATGGTCGGCCACACTGGCTCCATGCCCGCGACCCTTCAGGCGATCGAGACGGTGGACCAGAGTCTCCAACGGATCGTGGCCGCGGCGGCGCGCTCCGGCGCCCGCCTTCTCATCACGGCCGACCACGGCAACTGCGAGATGATGATCGACCCCCTGACCGGCGGCCCCCACACCGCGCACACGACCAACCCTGTCCCACTGGTCCTGCTCGATGGTGACTCGGATGCGCCGCTTCGCACCGGCGGCGCGCTCTGCGACGTCGGCCCCACGGTGCTGGCCATGCTGGGCCTCGACCGCCCTGACGAGATGACGGGCGTCGACCTTCGGCGCGCCGAGGTGTTCGCGTGAGTGGAGTCGTGCATCGCCTGGCGCGCCGGGGAGTGCTCGCGGCCGCGGCGGCCGTCGGAAGCGTCTCCGCGGCCCCGCTCATGGCACAGGTGGGTTTCGAGCCCGCCGAGAGCCCGTATCACGATCTGGTCTATCGGTCGGCGTTCACCGGCTACACGGGCTGGTTCTTCGCCGCCTCGGACGTGGCGGGCGTGGCGCCGCAGTCCGGGCCGGTGTTCGGCATCCGATGGGATGCGCGAATCGGCGGACCGGTGGATTTCTTCACGCGTGTAGCAACGGTGGCGTCGGAGCGCACCGTCATCGACCCGGTTCGTCCGGTCGCCGACCGGAACCGCGGAACCGTTGGCATTCCGCTGACGATGGTCGACGTGGGCGTGGGGCTCAACCTCACCGGCCAGAAGTCCTGGCGGATGCTGGCGCCGGCCCTCAATCTCGGCGTTGGGCTGATCAGCGACCTGCAGCCGGAGGACATCGGCGGCTTCACCCTCGGCACCAACCTTGCCATTTCGGCGGGTGTTGGCGTGCGGTGGGTGCCGCGAACTGGTCGGCTGTCGCTGCGCGCGGATATCACGGATCACATCTACCGCGTCAAGTATCCGGGTCTGTTCTACGGCGACCCGACGATCCCTGAGGGCATTCCTCCGGTTCTGGACGCCACGGTGCAGCGCAGTCGCTGGACGAACAATCTGTCGTTCACACTGGGCGCCGCGTACCAACTCTGGCGATGACCGCTGCCGGGGCCAGGGTACGCGTCGCCGCGATCCCCACGGAGCAATCGGGCCCGAGGCCCAGGAGCGATCGATGGCCCATGACTTCGGCTCGACCGACGACATCACCAGCCTGACGGATGCGGAGCTGGGCGGCCGCGTGCGGGAGCGGCTGCGCGGAGCGAACGTCGACCTCGAGGGCCTCGGCATCGAGGCGAACGACGGGCTGGTGCGCGTCACCGGACGCGTCGGTACCGACGCTGAGCGCCGGATCGTCGATCACACCCTCTCCGACGGGCTCGGGCTGACCGAGTACGAGAATGCGCTCGTCGTCGACCCTCTGGCGCGCGAGCTGGTACCCGAAGCTGCGGATGATGCTGCCGTCGTCAACGACGCGGACAGCGGCATCATCGGCGACGCCCCGCGCGCCGTGCACCCGGAAGCCGCGCACCTCGTCGAAGATCTCGACGCCGAGCTGTACGGCACGTCGGATCGCGGCAAGGCGATTCAGGACGGTGTCCCGTACGAGCCGCCCACCTCGCCGACGCCGGAAGGGTATGCGGGGGATGGTGTCGGGCCGGAGTCGGGAGAACGGCACTAGGGAAGCTCTGCGTGCCCCGCGCCCATTCCCTTCCCGCCCGTTGATGGGCATCTTTGCGGCATGTCCGTCGCTTACCTGACGCGGCGCGTCGGATTCGCCGCGGCGCACCGCTATCGCCGGCCCGAATGGGATGACGCCACCAACGTGGCGACGTTTGGTGCCTGTGCGCATCCCAACTACCACGGCCACAGCTACATCTGCGATGTCACGGTGCGTGGGCCGATCGACCCGCGGACCGGGTTCTGCGTGGACCTCGCCGACCTCGACCGTGTACTTGCGGAAGAGGTGCGCGCCCGCTTCGACCACCGGAATCTGAACCTCGACGTCGCAGAGTTCGCCGACGGTCTGCTCGTCCCGACCGGTGAGAACCTCGCCCGGCTGATCTTCGAGCGGGTGCGCGGGCGGATCTCCGGCGAAGTGGTCGAGGTAGTAGTCGCGGAAGATGAGTCGCTCCGGGTCAGCTACCGCGGCGGGGCGTGACGTCGGCCGCCTCAGGCTGCCCGTCTGCTGGCGTGATGCCGCACGACGGACGTGCGGGTCCGCCCGACGGCCCGTGGCTGTGAACCGGCTCGGAGCGATTCTCGCCGGCGGGATGGCGACGCGGTTCGGCGGACAGGCGAAGGGAACGGTACGCGTCGGAGGCCGTCGGGTCGTCGACCGGGCGTACGAGGCGCTCTGCTGCGCGACGTCCACGGTGGTGCTCGTGTCCGGCCGCGCGGATGCCTCCGGCCTGATCCCCGGGGTCGCGGCGCATCCGGATCGACGCACAGGTAGTGGAAGCCTCGGCGGCCTGTACACGGCGCTCGTGCTCGCCGACGAGTGCGGCGCCGACGGGGTCTGGGTGATTGCGTGGGACATGCCGTTCGTCACCAGCGCGCTGCTGGCGCAGCTCCGTCTCTGGTGTGACGGGATGGCCGCGGTTCCCGTCCATCCGGGAGGGGCGATGGAACCGCTCTGTGGTTGGTACACGACCGCTTGCAGACCGGCAGCGGAACGGCTGCTGGACCAGGGGGAGCAACGTGCCGCAGCGCTTGCCGAGACGGTTGGCGCGACGCGCGTTCCCGCGCACCTGCTCGGGGACACCGTACGCCTGTTCACGAACATCAATAGCCCCAACGATCTGGTGCATGCGCGACGCCGCGACCGCGGCGCCTGCGATGTGGCCGCTCTCGCCTGACGACGCATCCAAATGCCCCGCCGGAAACTGCACCGCCTGCTCGTTGCCGCCATCGCGGCGCCGCTCCTCTCCGCGGCCTGCGCACGCTCCGCCCCGAACACGGCGGCGGTTGCGGCACCGCTGATTTCGCCATCGGCGAAGGCGGAGTTCACGCGGTTCGCCGACTCCCTCCTCCTCGCGCCCAAGTTCCGGAACGCGCACTGGGGCGTACTCGTCGTGGATCCCGCGACGGGCGATACAGTCTACTCGCGCAACGCCGGCAAGCTGTTCATGCCGGCGTCGAACATGAAGATCATTACAGGCGCGACCGCGCTCGTGCAGCTCGGCCCGGACTATCGCTATCGCACGCTCTTCGCTACCGGACGTGCGGCGCCCGGTGCGCCACGCTGGACGCGCGGTGATAGCGTGCTCACCGGCGATCTCGTGGTGGTCGGCCGCGGCGATCCGACGATCAGCGATCACATGCGCGGCAACGCCATGCTGGGGCTGCTCGCGATCGCGGACTCACTCGCTGCGCTCGGCGTGCGGCGGATCGATGGACGCGTCGTCGCTGCCGGCGATGCGTTTCCCGGGCCGGTGCTGGGCTTCGGATGGTCATGGGACGATCTGGACTTCCCATACTCCGCCGGCGTCGACGAACTCCTGTTCAATGAGGGCTTCGCGACCGTGACGGTGCGCGGGGGAGCGGCGGCTGGCGATCCGGCTTCGGCGCGGACCACGCCGACCCTAACGTATCCGCGTGTCGATCTTCAGGTCCGCACCATTGCACGCGGCGAGAACGGCCCCGCCGGTCGCGTGCGGATCGATTCGGACCGCGCGCCCGGCTTCGTCCGCCTCACCGGAACGGTCGTCGCTGGCGATAGCGTACGCGTGAACGTGGCCCATCGCGACCCGTCAGGCGCGTACCTGGCCGCACTGCGCGAGGCGCTCCGCATCCGCGGCATCGTGCTCGCCCAGCACTCCGACTCGGTTCCGACGCGGAGCTATGCGGCCGCAGAACTCGATTCCCTCTTCGTGGTCTCATCGCTCACGCTGCGCGACATTCTCCCGGCCGTCGAGAAGCCCTCGCAGAATCAGATTGCCGAGGTGCTGCTCCGGACGCTCGGCCTCGAGTTCGGTGGAGCAGGGTCGCCGGACAGCGGTCGCCGGGTCGTGGAGCGACAGCTTCGCGCATGGGGCGCCGATACCACTGGCTTCATCATCCGTGACGGCAGCGGCCTCTCGCGCCATAACTACCTCTCGCCGGAGACGATCGTTCGGGTGCTGGCGGCGATGCAGCGTGAGCCGAACTTCTCGGTCTTCTACGATGCGCTCCCAATCGCTGGTGTCGACGGCACGATTGCGCGACGCATGACGGGCACGCCGGCCGAGGGGAATCTGCGCGCCAAGACAGGCTACATCGACCGCGCGCGCGCGTTGAGCGGCTACGTCAACACCGCCGACGGGCGCCGCCTGATCTTCTCGATGATCTGCAACAACTGGTCGGTGCAGACCTCCGAAGTCGAGGAGGTGCAGGATCTGCTCAGCGTGGCGCTCGCGTCGATGCGCCTGCGCGCGGGTGTCGCCGAGGGAACGCCCTGACATCGCGCCGCATCGCTCCCCGACGGTGATCTCGCTCGGCGAGGCGGTCACGCGGGTGTTCGCCGGGGTTGGTCCGCTCCCCGCCGAGCCGGTCGCCCTGCAGGCGGCGGAGGGCCGCGTGCTCGCGGCGTCGGTTGTCTCGCCAGTCGATCTCCCGCCGTGGGCAAACGCCGCGATGGACGGGTACGCCGTGCGCGCCGACGACATCGCCGCGGCCACGCCCGTCACCCCCGCCCTGCTGGTCGTTCGCGAGACAGTAGCCGCAGGCGGCCGGCCGACGCCGCCGATCGCGCGCGGCGAGGCGGTACGCATCATGACCGGTGCGCCCGTGCCTGACGAGTGCGACACCGTGGTTCGCGTTGAGGATACGGACGCCGGTGTCGAACGCGTCTCCGTCATACAGGCGCGCGACTTCCGCCGAAACGTGCGCGCACGCGGCGAGGACCTGCGCGCCGGCGCGGTCGCCGTGTCCGCGGGCACGACGCTCACCCCCGCATGGATCGGTGTACTCGCCGCGTGTGGCGCCGCAGTGGTGAACGTGCACCGGCGTCCGCGCGTCGCGATTGTTGCCAGCGGCGACGAACTCGTGGACTTGAGCGGCTATACGGAGGTGCTCGAGGGCCATCGGATCGTCTCGACGAACTCGTACACGCTCGCGGCCCTCGCCCGCGCGTGCGGGGCCGAGGTGACGGACCTGGGCATCGTCCGCGACAGCCTGGCGGACTGGTCCCGCGCACTAACGGACGCAGACCGGTTCGACCTTGTGCTCACGTCGGGTGGCGCCTCAGTTGGAGCGTTCGACTACGCGCGCGACGCGGCGGCGGCGCGCGGATTCACGCTCGATTTCTGGCGCGTCCGTGTCCGACCCGCATCACAGACGGCGTTCGGGCGCCTGGGTGAAACGCGTTGGCTCGCGCTGCCGGGCAACCCGGTCTCGGCCATGGTCGGCTTTGAACTGTTCGCGCTTCCACTCATTCGTCAATGGCTGGGCTTTGCGCTGCCGTTCCGTCGCGCCATCGGCGTAGTGCTCGCGGAGACGGTGCACGCTCCGGGTACCACCGCTATGCTGTATCGGGTCCTGGTAACGCGTGGCTCCTCCGGTGCGCTCGAGGCCCGGCTCACCGGGCCACAAGGCACCGGAGTGCTCACCAGTATGGGCTACGCGAACGCCCTGCTCCACGTAGCGCAGGGGGTCACGACCATCACCGCGGGATCACCGGCGCTGGTCCTTCCGCTCGACGATACGCTCGCTCTCGCTGCGACTCCCCCTTTCAATGCCTGACGACTCTAAGCGCCCATCGCCGTTTCAGGACTCCGACGAGCACGAGGACGTGCACGCCCTCCGCGCCACGTTCGATGTGGCTGAGACGGCGGTGCCCTTCGCCGACGGCGATATCTGGCTGCTCCACCCCGCGAACGCCGACACGCTCATCAAGGAGGAGGATTTCGTCAAGGACGAGCGGCTTCCCTACTGGGCCGACATCTGGCCGGCGTCGCATGTTCTGGCGCGCCGCTTTACGACGATGCAGGGTGACGGTCAGCGGATGCTCGAACTCGGCTGCGGGCTGGGGCTCGTCTCACTGGCCGCGGTGCGCGTCGGCTATGACGTGCTGGCGACCGATTACTACGAGGATGCGCTCCGCTTCGCGCGAGTGAACGTCTTCCGCAACTCGTCATACGAGATCGCGACGCGGATGGTGGACTGGCGCGACTTCCCAAAGAACCTTGGCCAGTTCGACGTGGTGAGCGCGTCGGACGTGCTCTATGAGCCGGCCAATGCAGATCTGATCGCGGCGGCGATCTCGCGCACGCTGGCACCCGGCGGCGTGGCGCTGATCAGCGACCCCGGACGCATCGCTGCTCCGGATTTCCTCATCGCCGCCCGGGAGATCGGCCTCACCGTCACCGCCGAGCCCCCGACCGAGTGGAAGGAAGGAACGATCACCCAGAAGATCACCGTCTACGCCATCCGTCACGCGGACGAGGTCCCGCGGCCTCAGCGCAGCACGCGGAAGAGGCGGAAGTAGAGATCGAACAGCCGCTGGGTGAACGGCGTCAGGCGCTCGCGCCGGCGTTCGTCCGCGGCGCGGCCGAAAAGCATGTTGCGCGTCGGGTACGGGTGAATCGTCGTGCCGAGCTGATCGAGGGTGAGCTTGTGCGTGACCGCGACCGCGAGCTCCCCGATCAGCTCGCCGGCGTGCGCTCCCACGATCGTCCCGCCGAGCAGCCGCCCCGACTTGCGCGCCACGATGAGCGAGATGAAACCCTGCTCGTCACCGTCGACGATCGCGCGATCGTTCTCCGAGAAGTGCACCAGCCGCTCCTCCACCGCGTCGCCCGTCGCCTGTGCCTCGCCGAGCGAGAGCCCAACCTGTGCGACTTCGGGACTCGTGTAGGTGCAGCGGGACATCACCAACGACGCGCGTGAGGCGCGGCCGACGAACATGGCGTTGCGAATGGCGATCCGCGCATGAGCGTCCGCGGCGTGCGTGAACAGCGCCTCCCCGATCACGTCGCCAACCGCGTACACGCGACGATTCGACGTTCGGAGCCGGTCGTCGACGACCACTGCGCCGTCCCGCAGCGCGATACCGCCCGCGTCGAGACCGAGACCCTCGACATTCGGCGTGCGTCCGGTCGACACGAGGATCAAATCCGCCGCGAGCGTCGGCTCGCCGTCGCCACCCTCAACGGTGAGCACTCGCTCCTCCCCCGAACGTTCGACGCGCGTCAGGCGCGCACCCGACCGCACGACAATCCCACTGGCAGTGAGCCCCTCGAGCACCGCTGCCGACGCGGCCGGATGCTCGCGCGAGAGTACCCGTTCGCCCGAGTCGATGATGGTGACCGCGCTGCCGAACGCGGCGAATGCCTGCGCGAGTTCGCACCCGATCGGCCCGCCGCCGACCACCACAATGCGAGCAGGCAATGCCTCGATCTCGAAGATCGTTTCGTTGGTGTGGTAGCCTGCCTCGCGTAGGCCTGGAACGTCAGGCACGCGCGCGCGACCGCCAGTGGCAACAATGGCTCGCCGGAATCGCAACGTTCGCGTGCCGACCGTCACGCGATCGGGGCCGGCGAACCGCGCGTCGCCGAAATGGACGTCCACGCCGAGGTTGCGGAAGCGCTGAGCGGAATCCACCTGTGCGATCCGCGCGCGAGTCTCGCGCAAGCGCCGCATCACCGCCGCGAAGCTTCCACCGCCAGCCACCGCTGGTCCGCCGAATGCCTCACGCGCTTTCCGCGCCTCACGCCATGCGCGCGCGGCGCGTAGCAGCGATTTCGAGGGAACACACCCGACGTTGAGACAGTCGCCGCCCATCGCCTGGCGCTCCACCAGCGCCACGCGCGCGCCCAGCCCCGCGGAGCCCGCCGCGCTGACGAGCCCGCCAGTCCCCGCGCCGAGCACCACGAGATCGTAGACGTCAGTGGGATCTGGCGCGGGCCAGTCATCAGGGCGAACGAGGGCGCGCCACCGCGAGTTGGCGGTGCGTCCAGCCTCGAGGTCTTTCTCGGCGCTCTGATTGCCGCCGGTGGGCGGTGCGGTGCTTGCGGATTCTACCATCGCAGCGAATCTCGGTGTCGGCACCGCGCAGGTGATGCGCAGGTGCGATACTGTGTGGTGAGGCCCGACCAGGGTCGGAGCCGCGGCGAATCTCCCGTTCGTTCTGCACGGAACCTATGCTCTGACCTACGTATCCATATCGGGTGCGCGTGGTTCCCCCCAACCCGGAGCGTCATCCGAATGTCGAAACCGTCGGCGCCGAGCACCGGCCGCACCTGGGTCAAGCTGGCCGCTCTGGTCGCGGTGCTCGTTGTGGCCTTTCTCGTCGCTCGTTCCGCAGGGCTGTTCGAAGCGGACGCGGCCGCGCGCGCGGCCGACCGAATACGTGAGATTCCCCGGACCCCGCTGACGGCGGGCGGCTTCGTCGTTGCGTACATGGTGATCGCGTCGCTCGGGCTTCCTGCGACGATCCTGACGCTCGCCGGCGGAGCGATCTTCGGCGTGGGGCTCGGATCGCTGCTCAACTGGCTCGGCGCCACCCTCGGCGCGACTGGCGCGTATCTGCTCGCCCGTTCCCTGGGGATGGACGCCGTGCGTCGGCTGCTGCGCGGCAACGCGGACGTGCTGGATCGCGTCACGGCTCGGCACGGGTTCGCCAGCGTCTTCCGGCTTCGTCTGCTGCCGGTGGTCCCGTTCAACGCGTTCAGCTTCGCATGCGGCCTCGCGGGCGTCCAGCTGCGCGGCTACATACTCGGCACCGCGCTCGGCATCATCCCGGGGACGGTGATCTACACCTATTTCGCCGATGCGCTGCTCTCTGGCGCTGGCGAGGCGCGCGGTACCGCCTTCACGCGCGTCGCCATCGCCGGCGCACTGCTGATCGCGCTGTCCTTTCTGCCAAAGCTGTTTGGCGTCCGCGGTGTCGAGGCAGCGACGGACTCGAAACCGGCGGACTGACAGGCGGATCGCCCCGAGGTTACGCCGGTTCCCGCTCGGCATAGAGCAGCGCTCGCGAGACATACAGCGAGACGTGCACCTGATCACCAACGGTAGGATGCTGCTGGCGCTCGACCGCGCACTCGACCACCACCGTCCCGCTCGTTGCGTCGCCGACCGGTTGCAGCTCGACGAGCACGGTGGTGCGCGTGGGCCTCACGCGGAGGCTCGTCACGAGGCCGGGTACGCCTGGCCCGTCCGTCGTCAGGCGAAGTGCGTCAGCGGCGGCCACGATGGTACAGGGCCTGACCGCGGCCGTTTCCGGGGATGTCGCGCTGAGCCCGGCACCGTTGGCGAACGCGGTCGCGAGCGAGTCACCCAGTGGGCTCCGCACGTTGCCCCCACGAATCACGGCCGGCAGCCGATTCGCCACGCCGAGGAATCGAGCGACGGACAGCGAGGCTGGCCTGGCGAACAGCTCCGCCGGTGTGGCATCCTGGGCGATCGCGCCGTCCAGCAGGACGAGCACCCGATCGGCGAGGAGAGCGGCATCATCGAAGTCGTGGGTAACGAGCAGGAACGCCGGCGAATCGACCCTTGGGAGGGCGCCGAGCATCTCGCGCACCTCGTCGCGCAGGGTGGGGTCCAGGGCGGCGAGTGGCTCGTCGAGCAGGAGCACGCGCGGATCGGCGGCAAGCGCCCGCGCCAGCGCCACACGATGCCGCTGCCCACCGCTCAACGCGTCGGTGCTCCGACGCTCCAGGCCGTCCAGCTGCAGCGAGGCGAGCAGCGCATGCACTCGGACGCGCACCGCCTCACGGGGCACCTGCCGCACGCGGAGCGGGAAGGCAACGTTCTCGAATACGTCGAGGTGCGGGAAGAGCACGGGCGACTGATGCAGATAGGCGCAGCGTCGTCGCTCCGGCGGCAGGGCGGTAACGTCCGTGCCATCCACGAGTAGCGCGCCCGATGTGATCGGTGCCAGCCCCGCGATGGCGCGGAGCAGCGTCGTCTTCCCCGCGCCCGACGGTCCGACGATCGCGACGCGCTCACCCGCGGCAACTGTCAGCGCAATGTCGCGCAACCCTCCCGCCGCGGCCGATGCACCGAACGAGACCGCGAGCGCCCGCAGGTCGAGCGCCGAGGCGTGAGGCATGTCGCTCATACGGCGACTACCGACGTTCGACGCGCGGCCAGCACGAAGAGGCTCATCGCCGCGAGAGCGGGGAGCGTGAGCACGATCGCGGCCGCAGCGGCGAACTGATCCTGCCCGGCATCCACATACGCCAGAAGCTCGAGCGGAAGCGTGCGCACGGCGCCGCCACCCACCAGGAGCGTCAGCGGGACCTGCGCCCATGAGACGAGAAAGCCCAGTGCGACCGCCTCCGCAATGGGCCGTCGGAGGAGCGGGATCGTCACGCGCATGAACGTTGTGACTGCATTTGCGCCGAGCGTGCGCGACGCCTCTTCGACGCGGGCGTCGTACGTGGTGAACACGCCCAGGAAATAGAGCGAGAGATAACCGACCGCGGGGATGAGGTGCGCGGCAAGCACGCCGGCCATCGTACCGGCGACGCCTAACCGGATGGCGACCAGCTGCGCCCCCACTCCCAGGGCGACTGGCGGCACGGCGACGGG
>PPFU01000004.1_pt1 | contig 22053 bp, 22 predicted proteins | sample 1535991 | NCBI WGS metagenome assembly PPFU01 (sample SAMN04901290, study PRJNA319586) | Hypolithon metagenome, whole genome shotgun sequencing project. | isolation source: Antarctic Hypolithon | place: Antarctica: Miers Valley | collected 2014
ATGACAATGTCGTATCGGTGTCGTCGCTGCCTTCGCTGTCGGCCGTGCCCTTGAGCAGGCGTTTGTAGGTGGTCAGCATGTTCGGAACGCCGCAGCCCTTCTGCTTGCCGCAGGCGATGACGATATCCTCCATGTCTTCCAGCGCCGCATTGCTATCGGGTATGCCCGAAGGATCGTTGTTGCCGACCTTGACCAGGGCTTCGCGATACCGGGTTTCCGCGGCGGCCATGCGCTGGTTCAGCGCTTCGGCGGCGGCGCGATCGCGTTTGGACTGCGCCGAGGCGGCGCCCGGGAATGTCGCGAGCGCGCTAACGACGAGAAAGGGAACAACTCGGCAAGTGAATCCGGAAACCGAAGCAGACAAGGACATGTGCAGCCATCGTGTTGCGAAAGAGATGGCAGGGTAGCTCCGCGTGTTGCGGATGGGCAAGGAAACGACGGGCGCCAGTAGGATGGGCTTCAGCCCAGGCGTTGACGCGGTTCGAGTGTGGGGCTGAGGCCGCTACCCGCATTCACCCACATCCACTTTTCGGATGTGCCATAGAATCGTCGGTGCCCACCACACGGACCACTCATGAACCCGATCCTCGTCGGCAAGGCCGTCACCACGCCCAGCAGCGGCCAGGTGTTCCTGCAAGCCAAATATGGAAATCGCCACGGCCTGATCGCAGGCGCCACGGGCACCGGCAAGACGGTCACGCTGATGACGCTGGCCGAAGGGTTCTCGAGGCTCGGCGTGCCAGTGTTCATGGCCGACGTGAAAGGCGACGTCGCCGGCCTGGCAGTGGCCGGAACGCCGAACGACAAGGTGCGCGAACGCATCGCCGAGATCGGCATTCCCGATTACAAATCCGAAGCCAATCCGGTCGTGTTCTGGGACCTCTACGGCAAGCTCGGACATCCGGTACGCGCCACCATCAGCGAAATAGGGCCGACGCTGCTGTCGCGCATCCTCGAACTCAACGACACGCAAGGCGGCGTGCTCGACATCGTCTTCAAGCTGGCCGACGACCGCGGCCTGCTGCTGCTCGACATGCAGGACCTGCGCGCGCTGCTCGGCGTGGTGGGCGAGGAGCGCAAATCGATTTCGACCGAATACGGGCTGGTCAGCACGCCCTCAATCGGCGCCATCCAGCGCGCGCTGCTGCGGCTGGAGCAGGAAGGCGGCGAGATGTTCTTCGGCGAGCCTGCGCTCGAACTCAACGACTTGATGCGCACCACGCAGGACGGACGCGGCGTGATCGGCATCCTCGCCGCCGATCAACTGATCCTGAAACCACGGCTCTATTCGAGTTTCCTGTTGTGGCTATTGTCGGAACTGTTCGAGTCGCTGCCGGAAGTGGGCGACCTGGACAAACCCAAACTCGTGTTCGTGTTCGACGAAGCGCACCTGTTGTTCGACGACGCGCCTCCCGCGTTGCGGCAACGCGTCGAACAGGTGGTCCGGATCATCCGCTCCAAGGGCGTTGGCGTGTATTTCTGCTCGCAGTTCCCCGACGACGTGCCCGACAACATCCTCGGCCAGATGGGCAATCGCGTGCAGCATGCGCTGCGTGCGTTCACGCCGCGCGACCAGAAAGCGGTGAAGACCGCGGCCGAAACCTTCGTCACCAATCCCAGCCTCGACGTGGCCGAAGCGATCTCGCAGCTCGGTGTCGGCGAAGCGCTGGTGTCGATGCTGCAGGACAAAGGCATTCCCATGCCGGTCGAGCGCACGCTGATCGCGCCGCCGCGCAGCCGCATGGGTGCGATCACTGAAGCGGAACGCGCACAGGTGCGCGCCGGCAGCCCGGTCGGCGGCAAATACGACAAGGCCGTGGATCGCGAATCGGCGTTCGAACTGCTGGCGAAGCGCGCGGAAACCGCGGCAGCCAACACGCAGGCGCCCGCGGCCAAACCCGGCGACGCCGATGCGGAGCAAGGCGGCGCCGGCCAGAAGATAAACGAGTGGCTGTGGGGGACCAAACGCCGCCAAGGCGTGGTCCAGGCGGCTGGCAAACAGGCGGCGCGCACCGTGACCAATCGTATCGTGCGCGGTGTGCTGGGCAGTATTCTTGGCGGTCGCTGACCGCATCAACCAAGGGAGTAACTCATGAAGATCAACAAGCCGTTCGTCGTTGCAATCACCTGCGCCATGTTCGCAGCGGGTTGCAACCGCAATGCGGAACCTGAAGCCGCGCCGGCGCCACAGCCAAGCGCGCCCGCTGCAATTGCCACCGATACACCAGCACCAGTCGCTGAAGAATCCTTCATGCTGAAAGCCTTCGCTGGCACCTTCAGTGCCGACGGCAACACCATTACCCTCAATGCCGACGGTACCTACACCTCGAAACTCGGTGATGCATCGTCCGATGGCACCTGGACGGCAGATGCGGCCGGTTCGGAACTGTTGCTTGATCCCAACAGCAAGGCCGAGGCCGACGGAAAATACGCAGTGGTGTCGAACAACGAAATCCGCGTTCTCGACGGCGGCATGAGCCTGCAGCGCGCAGGCGCCGAGCCGTAATTGACGAGCGGTCATTGGGACGCTGGCGGCCACCTGCCGAGAAAAGCACCACGCTGATCACACGGCACGGCCATGCGCGATTGAAAGAGGAGCTCGACACGTTGTGGCGCAGCAAGCGCCCCGAAGTGGTGAAGGCCCTCGCCGCTGCCGCTGCCGAGGGCGATCGTTCCGAGAATGCGGAATACACATACCGCAAGAAACAGCTGGGCGAGATCGATCGCCGCGTGCGCTATTTGTCCAAACGGCTGGAATTCCTGCACGTCGTCGAAACCACGCCAACCGACCCGTGCGCGGTGTTCTTCGGCGCGTGGGTGGTCGTCGAGAACCTGGGCGATGGCGACATGCTCCGCTATCGCATCGTCGGACCGGACGAGACGGATGCCAAGCTCGGTTACATCAGCGTCGACTCGCCGCTGGCGCGCGCGATGTTGAAAAAACGCATCGACGACGAATTCGAAGCCACGCTGCCGGCCGGCATCGTGCGTTACGCGATCATCGAAGTGAGCTACGACAACTCAGGCGCGTGACGCCGACCAGCCGATTGCGTCCATCTCTGCAACGGACTGGTCGCGTCCTCGTCGTTGCAATACTCAGGGAGTTCTCGCCCTGGCAGAACGCCCGTGTGCGAACGAAGCGTAGACCCAGCCAAGCACCGCGCCATACACGATGTGCGAGACGATTCCGATCCAACCGCGCCCCATCGCGAACCAGGGGAACACCGCAGTCATCACGTAAAATCCGAAGAAGTACACCAGCAGTCCGAACGCGGCGCCGAGGAGGGTCGCCATACCCACGGTACGGCCCTTGGCGATAAAAGCGAAAACGAAGGCAAAGAGCACGGACAGCGCGAAGTGAATCACCATCGCAACCATCATGACACCCATGTCGAATGTTGCCGGTGGAGGCAAAACGCCTTCCCCCATGCCGATGGCGGCGATCATGCGCGGTGGTCCCCACGGACTGTCGCCCATGAACACCGAAACGAGGGTCATTTCCATCACCATGAAGACGGCTCCGGCAATGAGCGCAGCCCAGATTGCAGCCTTGACGCTGATGCCGCCCATGCGTTGGTCATTTTCAATCATTGCAATTCTCCGCGTGTATGAACGATGTGATAGATGGAGCCGGTGCCTAGCGCCAACATCCAAGCGCATGCAGTTTGCCGGCCGTGGAGCGATATCCAGGTGACGGCCGATCAAATACCGCCGTACCAGTCATACCCTTGGTCTTCCCAATACCCACCCTTTCCCGCACCGAATCGCGCATAGGCATCCACCAGTTCGATGGTGTGCACGTACTTCGGCATCTTGTAGCCCAGCTTGCGTTCAATGCGCATGCGCACCGGCGCGCCGTTGGCGACGGGAATCGGCGCGCCGTTGAGCGTGTGCGCGACGATGGTTTGCGGGTGGTAAGCGTCGAGCAGGTCGATGCTTTCGTAGTAGCGGCTGCCGTTGTTGCTGAGATCGTCGAAGCAATGGAATACCACGTAACGCGCGCCGGGTTTCACGCGCGCAAGATCGATCAATGTGGCCAATGGCACGCCAACCCAGCCACCGATCACGCTCCAGCCTTCGACGCAATCGTGGCGCGTGATCTGGCTGCGCGCCGGCATCGCCCGCAGCGCATCCAGCGAGAATTCCAGCGGCTTCTCGACAAGGCCACGGAGCTGCAGGCGATAGTCGCGGAAGTCGTTCGCCGTCAAGGCGAGATACTCGGGCGTCTGGGGATTGATCGAACCGTTGGGTCTGAACACCGGCGAGATCATCGAAGGGTGATATTCGGGCGCGAGGCGATTGCCGGTGAGCATCCGCTGCACGCGTTCGCTCAGGGGTTCGGCCGTCGCCAGAATGTCGACGAACTTCTCGTTGCCGGACAACGCATCGCAGCCGCTCAGCAAACCGACGCCTGCGCCGGCCAGCGCACCGCGCAGCAGCAGGCGACGCGACAGCTTGAAGTCGTCAGTCATGGCTGGGCTCCTGCGCCGGATCGGCGCGCGCTGCTTCCATCCGTCGATAACGCACCTTGAAGCGTCCGGTGATCATCGAACGCAATTCGTTGATGGGCCCCGCATACACGACCATCACCACATGCACGAGCGTGAATAGCACGAACAGTCCCATCGCGATGAAATGCAGCGTCCGCGCCGATTGCCGGCCACCGACAAGCTCAAGGAACCAGCCCAGTACCGTGTCCATCTGCGGCGACATCGCAAGACCGCTCATCACCGCCAGCGGTGCGAGGATGAAGATCACGCCGAGATACGCCAGTTTCTGCAGCGGGTTATAGCGCGCCGCGTCGTCGCCGACGGGATGCCGGAACCTCAGGTGATCCCGTGCGGACTGCGCAATCCCGCGCCAGTCGCGCCGCTGCATGGTCAGGTCGCGCGTCAGGTGCCGGCTGGCCAACGACCACCCGAGGTACAGCGCGCCATTGATGACCCATGCCCAGGCGAAAAAGAAGTGCCAGCGCCGGCCAAGCGCAAGCGATTTCGGGCCTGGAATCGTGGCCCACATGGGAAATCCGCGCCGCAAGGCAACGCCGTCCTCCGCACGCGTCGATACGCCGAGCACGCCGGTAGTCACGAATCGGGTATCGCCGATCGTCGTAATGCCGCGCGCCTTGCCGCTTTGATCGCGTACCGCATGCGCGGCAAACACGGGATCGTCGAACGTGGACACCTGGCCCCAGTACAAGGCCGGGTGAGCGTTGAAAATCTGTAGTCCGCTGCCGACCAGGGTCACCATGCAGAGGAGATTGATCCAGTGCATCCAGCGCAGCGGCCAGCGATGGCGCAGGATGGTGCGCCATTCGTACGCTGGCGGCTGCGTCTCGGCGTTCGTTGTTTCGACAATGGATACCGGGACGGACGACATCGCGCGTTCTCCTGGGTGTCACCGCAGGATACTCCCGCGCGGCACGCCCTCGTTGTCTAGACGCAAGGACAGCGAAAAAGATGCGCGACTCCAGGATGCAGTACGTTTCATCTCCTCCTCCCAGCTTTCGCAGGGACGACAGAGGGAAACGTACATTAGTTCTGGATGTTCATCGCCAACGGATACGTCCTCCCTTCCCGCGGCGGCCTGAAACACGCGGCTTGCCGGTAGAAATCCTCGCTTTCGGTCTCCGGGTGCCATCCCGGGATACCCGACAGCGGCAACGGGCGCAATTCCTGCGGATCGTTCAACAACGCTCCCGCGGCGATGGCTTCCGCCACGCATGCATTCGTCCGCCCCGCATCGGTGATTGTCGCGACAGCAATGCACTTGGCGACCAGCAGCTGCTGCGGTTGTAGCGCATGTTCGAGCAGCGCATGGCCAAAGATGGCCGCGGACTCGATGCGACCATCGCTCCACGCCGACCGCTCGCGCCAGAACAGCCCATGCCAGTCGTGCGCATCCCAAAGCGTGATCAAGGCAGGATCGCGCACGATCACCACCGCGCCGCCCTCATCGAAATGCGTCAGCGCAGATTGCGCGCGGCTGCGGATTTTCAGCCCCATGCGATCGATTTCCTCGACCTGCCGGCGGTTCAAGGCGCGCTTCAATTCCGGATAGCGGATCCACGCCAGCGCATTGAACAGGTCGTGCCAGTTGTGCGGACGCGTGGCGATGCGGCCGGTGCGACGAATGCGTTGTTCGTAATGCCGACCGTCATCCAGCAGCGTCTGCGATTGCTCGGCAAACGCCAGCGCCGTGTTGGCCGGATCGGCGTGCAGCGCCCGGTTCATTGCGTCGATGTCCGGCCAATCACTCCCGTGCAGCCATTCGCGTTGCGCGACATGGGCCGAGAACACGGGATGATCGAAACCCTGCGCCGCGACCTGCCCGCGAAGCGGTGCCACGAAACGACGCAGCGCCACGCTCGCCTCAGTGGGCGACGGTCGCGTAGGCGACTTCGCCGTACAGATCGTGTTCGTCGCTGCCCATGATCTCGACATCGACGAATTCACCGGGCACCAGGCCCGCGTCGCGGCCGTCCTGGATCTGCACGACGCCATCGATTTCCGGCGCATCGGCCATCGAGCGCGCGATCGCGAGTTCACCGTCGATCGCATCGACGATGCAGCGCTGCACGCTGCCGACCTTGGCTTCGAGCTTGGCGGTGGAAATGTCCGCCTGCCGCGCCATGAAGCGCGCCAGCCGCTCCTGTTTCAGTGCTTCCGGTACGGGATCTGGCAGCTCGTTCGCACGCGCGCCTTCCACGGGTGAGTACGCGAATGCGCCGACGCGATCGAGCTGCGCTTCGCCCAGAAAATCCAGCAATTCCTCGAACTCCGCTTCGGTCTCGCCGGGAAAGCCAACGATGAACGTCGAACGGACGGTGATGTCCGGCGCGATCGCACGCCAGCGCTGGATCCGCTCAAGGGTCTTGTCGACCGCACCGGGACGCTTCATCAGTTTCAGCACGCGCGGACTTGCGTGCTGGAATGGGATGTCCAGATAGGGAAGCAATTTCCCGTCGGCCATCAGCGGAATGATGTCGTCGACGTGCGGATACGGATACACGTAATGCAGTCGCGTCCACACGCCGAGTTCCGACAAGCCTTCGCACAAGGCTTTCATGCGGGTCTGGTACGGCTTGTCGCGCCAGATGCGTTCGGCATATTTCACATCGACGCCGTAGGCCGACGTGTCCTGCGAGATCACCAGCAGTTCGCGCACGCCGCCGCGCACCAGCCTTTCCGCTTCGCGCAGCACTTCATCGACCGGTCGCGACACGAGATCGCCGCGCATCGACGGAATGATGCAGAAACTGCAGCGGTGGTTGCAGCCTTCGGAAATCTTGAGGTACGCGTAATGCTTTGGGGTGAGCTTGACGCCTATGCCGTCGTCGAGCATGCCGTCATCAAGCATGCCGTCGTCGAGCATCCGGCGCGGCATCAGATCGGTGAACGGATCGTGTTTCGGCGGCAACGCGGCATGCACCGCGTTCATCACGCTCGCGTAGTCCTGCGGACCGCTGATCGACAGGACTTCGGGGTGCGCTTCGCGAATCTGCTCAGGGCGTTTGCCCAGGCAGCCGGTGACGATCACCTTGCCGTTCTCCGCGATTGCCTCGCCGATCGCATCCAGCGATTCGGTCACGGCCGAATCGATGAAACCGCAGGTGTTGACCACCACCACGTCGGCCGCGTCGTAGGTCTGCACGATGTCGTAGCCCTCGACCTTCAGCTGGGTGAGGATGCGCTCGGAGTCGACCAATGCCTTGGGGCAACCGAGGCTGACGAAGCCGACTTTCGGGTTCTGCAACGACGACATTGTGATATGGCTTGTTTTGCGGCGAGAAACGGGCGCGAAGTATAGCCCGTGGCTAGAATCGGCTTTTCCGTCGCGGATTCACGCAATGGGCGATGCAATCGAGATCGAAATTCCGCAGACGGAGCACATCCGCGGCTGGCGAGCCGATCCGCAAGGCGAGCCGCGCGGCGCGCTGGTCGTGGTGCAGGAAATCTTCGGGATCAACGCACACATGCGCAGCGTGACGGAGCGATTCGCTGCTGAACGATTTGTCGCGGTCGCCCCTGCCATGTTCGATCCAGTGGCAAGCGGCATTGAGCTGGGCTACGGACCGGACGGATTCGCGAAGGGCCGCGAACTGGCCGGTGCGCTCGGATTCGACCGCGCCGTCGCGATCGTCGAGGCGACCGCCGGTTTGCTGCGCGACGAAGGATGGGAGGTCGGCGTGGTCGGGTATTGCTGGGGCGGCAGCGTTGCGTTCCTCGGCAATACGCGCCTGGCCCTTCCCGCAGTCAGTTATTACGGCGCACGGACGGTGCCTTTCCTCGACGAACCACTGCGCGCGCCGATGCTGTTCCACTTCGGTGGGGAGGACAGCAGCATTCCGCCCGGCGATATCGCCTTGCACCGACAGAAACAACCGGATGCCGAAGCGCATGTATATCCCGGCGGGCACGCATTCAATCGTGACGTGGACCCTGCGCATTTCCAGGCCGAAAGCGCGGCGTTGGCGCTACAACGCACGATCGCATTCTTCGCGGAACATCTGCGGTGAGTGGATTCGTGCTGGATGCGCGGCTCGAAGCCGACAGCGTGTTCCTCGCGGAAGGACCGTTGTCGCAGGTGCGCATGATCGACGACACGCGCTTTCCATGGCTGCTGCTGGTGCCGCGCGTCGCGGACGCCGTGGAATGGATCGATCTGGACGGGGCGCAGCAGCGCCTGCTGCTGGCCGAGATTCATCGCGTCGGGTCGCTGCTGCGGGACGCGCCATCGGTAGAAAAGCTCAATATCGGCGCGCTGGGCAATATCGTTCGGCAATTGCACGTGCATCTGGTCGGCCGCCACGAAGGGGATGCGGCATGGCCGGCGCCGGTCTGGGGTTTTGGCGCCATGCAGCGACACGATGCCACCCTGCTGGCCGGAAAAATCGATGCGTGGCGTGCACGACTTGCGTGAAGCGAATCTTCTCTTGTGCGGCTGGTAAAAACAAAAAAAGCGAATCCGTCATTCCGCGAATGCGGGAATCCCACGACTTGGGACCATTGAAGCAATGTCACTGGATTCCCGCCTTCGCGGGAATGACAATCGAACGTTGAATTGTCGCTCATCTTCCCAACATGAATTTTTCTTGAAGGAACCAATATGAAACGTTTATTGCTGGCGACTCTGCTCGCCTGCGCCCTGCCCGCCCATGCCGGCCTGTTCGACAAGAATCCAGACAAGGCTGCCGAACAAGCGGCAAGCGCCAACATGCTGGCGGCGACGATCTGGGTCGACGCAAGCTGGGGATTCCGGAACCAGGGCGCGGCGAATTCACTGAGCCGCGCGCATCAGGCATTCGCGACCCGCGGGTACAAGGTCGTGAGCGTTGAGCCGTATATCGAGAACGGGGATTTGCAGGGGTTCTTTGTGACGTATCAGAAGTAAAGGCTGTTCCTTCTCCCCTCGGGAGAAGGTGGCCGAAGAGCCTGCCCCCGAATGCTTTAGTCGGGCGACGGATGAGCGCGCGGGCTATCAGGTCGCCGTGTACGTTCCTTGGACCAGTCGGTCTCCCGCCTTCATCCGGCGCTGCGCGCCACTTCTCCCGGAGAAGAAGGAAAAGATCACGTCCGCGGCAGGGTCACACCCGTCTGCCCCTGGTATTTGCCGCCCCGATCCTTGTACGAAGTCTCACAGACGTCGTCAGCGTCGGCCTGGAAGAACAGCATCTGCGCCACGCCTTCGTTGGCGTAGATGCGCGCAGGCAAGGGCGTCGTGTTCGAAAACTCCAGTGTCACATGCCCTTCCCATTCCGGCTCCAGCGGCGTCACGTTGACGATGATGCCGCAGCGCGCGTACGTGCTCTTGCCCAGGCACACCACCAGCGTGTCGCGCGGGATGCGGAAGAACTCAACGGTGCGTGCCAGTGCGAAGGAGTTGGGCGGAATGATGCACACGTCCGAATCGACATCGACGAAGCTGCCGGGATCAAAATTCTTCGGATCGACAATGGTCGAATTGATGTTGGTGAATATCTTGAACTCGCGCGAGCAACGTACGTCATAGCCATAGCTGGACGTGCCGTAGCTGACGATGCGATGGCCGTCGGCGCCATGCTTGACCTGGCCGGGCTCGAACGGCTCGATCATCCGGTTTTCTTCGACCATCCGCCGGATCCAGCGGTCGCTCTTGATGCTCATGCCAATTTTCCCATTCAGCGAAGGCGCGCATTGTAGGGCGGGTTAAAACCCGCTTTACGAAACGAAGAACGGCAGGTTGGAGCCCGGCCTACACAAGCGACGCCGCGATCCCCATCGTCGCCCGAGGCCGCAGCGCCAGTTGTGCCGCCACGTTGCGCGCCATCGCACGGTACGCCTGCGCGGAGGCGGACTCCGGCTGCGCGATCACGATCGGCACCCCGGCATCGCCCTGCTCCCGGATGCCCAGCTCGAGTGGCAATGAGCCCAGCAGCGGTACACCGTACTGCGCCGCCATCTTTTCACCACCGCCGCTGCCAAAGATGTGTTCGGCATGGCCGCACTCGCTGCAGACATGCACGGCCATGTTCTCGATCACACCCAGCACCGGCACCTGCACCTTCTCGAACATCTTCAGCGCTTTCTTCGCATCCAGCGTGGCGATGTCCTGCGGCGTGGTGACGATGACGGCGCCAGCAACCGGAATTTTCTGCGACAAGGTCAACTGGATGTCGCCCGTGCCCGGAGGCAGGTCGACGATCAGGTAATCGAGGTCGGCGGCTGCATCGCCGCCCCACAGGGTTTCGTTGAACAGCTGCGTCAGCGCCGACGTCGCCATCGGCCCGCGCCAGATCATCGGGGTGTCGATGTCGATCAGGAAACCGATCGACATCGCCTCCAGCCCGTGTGCGCGCATCGGTTCGATGGATTTGCCGTCGGGGCTGTCGGGCCGGCCGCTCAGGCCGAGCATCGCCGGCACGCTGGGCCCGTAGATGTCCGCATCGAGGATCCCGACCTTGGCGCCATCGAGATGCAGCGCCACGGCCAGGTTCACCGCCGTGGTCGATTTTCCGACGCCGCCCTTGCCCGATGCCACGGCGATGACGTTGCGGATGCGTGGCGACGGCGACACGTTGGGTTGCACGGCATGTGCATGAATGCGGGGTCTGTCGGGAGTTGGAGGCATGCGTGAATTTTAGCCTGTGCGAGCTGGCCTTCGCCGTTTGCGCCCAGCATTGAGCCGCAATCTGAACAGCCCGTACACGTGCCACCGTACGCAGGCGGATCGGTTATAAAAGCGGCCATCCGGTCGCATCCGCCGCCCGGCTCGTGCACGTTGAAGGGGACACCATGCGTACCAGACTTTTCGTTGCGGCACTCGCACTGCTGCCGATGACCGCTTTCGCGCAGAACTCACCGGTCGGCAAGTGGAAGACGTTCGACGAGGACACCGGCAAGGCGCGGTCGATCGTCGAAGTGCAGGAAGCAAAGGATGGAACGTTCACGGGCAAGGTGGTCGAGTTGCTGTATGCGGGCGATCCGGTCTGCGACAAATGCAGCGGTGCCAACAAGGACAAGCCGATCAAGGGCATGACCATCCTCTGGGGACTGAAGAAGGACGGCGATGCCTACGGCGGCGGTACCGTGCTCAAACCTTCCGCGGGCAAGACCTACAAGTCGAAGGCGCGCCTGCTGGAAAACGGCAAGAAGCTGGAGGTGTCGGGTTGCATGTCCTTCATCTGCAAGCAGCAGATGTGGACGCGCGAATCCTGATTACGCCGAGGATGCACCCACGCCACGAGACCCGGCCTTCGCGCCGGGTTTCGTCGTTTTGCCGCGTGCAATAATCATAGACCCCTTGCCGCAGCGCACACATGTCCCGCAACGTCGCCGTCACCTGCGCACTTCCCTACGCCAACGGGCCGCTACACCTGGGCCATCTGGTGGGCTACATCCAGGGCGATATCTGGACGCGCGCACGGCGCATGCACGGTGACACCGTGCGCTTCGTCTGCGCGGACGACACGCATGGCACACCCATCATGCTGGCAGCGGAAAAGGCAGGCACCACCCCGGAGGCCTTCATCGCCGACGTGCAGGCCGGGCACGAGCGCGACTTCGCCGCGTTCGGCGTGGCGTTCGACCATTACGATTCCACGCATTCGCCCGGCAACCGCACGCTGACCGAAGCCATCTACGCAAAGCTCGACAACAACGGCCATATCTCGCGGCGCAGCGTCGCGCAGTTCTACGACGCGGCCAAGGGCATGTTCCTGCCGGACCGCTACATCAAGGGCACCTGCCCCAACTGCGGCACGCCCGACCAGTACGGCGACAATTGCGAGAATTGCGGCGCGACCTATGCATCGACCGAATTGAAGGAACCACGGTCGGTGCTGAGCGGCGTGGCCCCGGAACTGCGCGAGTCCGAGCATTTCTTTTTCGAGGTCGGGCAGTTCGAGGGGTTCCTGCGCGAATGGCTCGACGGCGATGTCGCGATCCCTGGCGTCAAGGCCAAGCTCAGGGAGTGGTTGGATGCTGAAGGCGGATTGCGCGCCTGGGATATTTCGCGTGATGCGCCCTACTTCGGTTTCGAGATTCCTGGCCATCCCGGCAAGTATTTCTATGTGTGGCTGGATGCGCCTATCGGCTATCTGTTCAGCCTGCAGGCCTTGTGCGAGCGCGACGGCATCAACTTTTTCGAGTTCCTCGCGCACGACAGCGAGGCGGAATTGCATCACTTCATCGGCAAGGACATCGTCAATTTCCACGGCCTGTTCTGGCCCGCCGTGCTGCACGGTGCGGGCATGCGCGCGCCGACGCGGTTGCACGTCAACGGCTACCTGATGGTCGATGGCGCAAAGATGTCGAAATCGCGCGGTACCTTCATCATGGCGCGCACGTACCTGGACGCGGGTTTGCATCCTGAAGCATTGCGGTATTACTTCGCGGCGAAAAGCGGCGGTGGCGTCGACGATCTCGATTTGAACCTGACGGATTTCGTCGCACGGGTGAATGCGGATCTGGTCGGCAAGTTCGTGAATCTTGCCAGCCGCTGCGCGGGCTTCATCGAGAAGCGTTTCGACGGGGGACTTGCGGACCGGCTGCCGGAACCGGCGATGTACGCGGATTTCGTCACGCGTCTGGGCTCCATTCGCGACGCCTACGAACGCAATGATCCGGCAAGCGTGTTGCGCCTGACCATGACGCTGGCCGATGAGGCCAATCGCTACATCGACGAGCGCAAGCCGTGGGTCATTGCCAAACAGGAGGGCGCGGATGCCCAGCTGCAATCGGTCTGCACGCAGGGCCTGAACCTGTTCCGCGTGCTCGCCGCGGCGTTGAAGCCGGTGTTGCCGCATGTGGCCTCGCAGGTGGAACTGTTTTTCGAGGCACCCGTCGATGCCTGGTCCGACCTCGATGCGCCGTTGCTTGCACGCCGGATCAATCCGTACGTCCCGTTGTTCACCCGCATCGACCCCAAGCAGATCGAAGCCATGACCGAAGCCAGCAAGGAAGACCTCAAGCCAATCGAGCAAGCGTCCGCAGGAGCGACGGAAGTCGCGATTGCAGGAGGCGCGCAAACAAGCATCGCGACTTCCCGAGGGCAGCATGCTGCCCTCACTCCTACACATGCCGGCCTCATCGCCATTGACGATTTTGCGAAACTCGACTTGCGCATCGGCAGGGTGCTGGCCTGCGAATTCGTCGAAGGCTCCGACAAGCTGCTTCGCTTCGAGCTGGATGCGGGCGAACTCGGGGCCCGCCAGATTTTTTCGGGTATCCGCGCGTCCTATGGCGAGCCGGAGAAACTCGTCGGCCGCAGTGTCGTCTTCATCGCCAATCTTGCCCCGCGGAAGATGCGGTTCGGGGTAAGTGAAGGGATGATTCTGTCCGCGGGCTTCGATGGCGGCGGCCTGGCATTGCTTGATGTTGATGTGGGTGCCGAGCCGGGCATGCCTGTGAAGTAACGTCCCGTATCGTCGTTCCCCCGAAGGCGGGAATCCAGTGACTTTCGATCCGGGCAGATATCAGAATGTATCCAGTAATGCCAAGAATGAGAGCCTAAGGTCACTGGATTCCCGCCTTCGCGGGAATGACGAACTGAAAGTTACGTATTACTCTCACGCAACATGCGATTTTGCTTATCTTGAACACCGATCTCATAGAACGCCTCGACCGCCTGCTTCCACAAACCCAATGCGGGCAATGCGGGTATGCGGGTTGCCGGCCCTACGCGGAGGCGATGGCGCAAGGTCACGCCGACATCGATCGTTGTCCGCCTGGGGGCGATCAAGGGGCACGCGCCCTCGCCCATGCCCTGCGTGTGCCAGCGAAACATTACGATCGCAGGCGTGGCGCGCACAAGCCGCCGCTCGTCGCGGTGATCGTGGAAGCCGACTGCATCGGCTGCACCAAATGCATCCAGGCCTGCCCGGTCGACGCGATCATCGGCGCGTCGAAATTGATGCATGTCGTGATCGAGCCACTCTGCACCGGATGCGAACTGTGCGTGCCGGCCTGCCCGGTGGATTGCATCGATCTGGTGCCTGCGATGACTGCAAGCAGCCCGATCGAACCGCTTTCGTAGGGTGGCCCCGGGCCACCGCTCTTTGGCCAGACCGCCATGCGGTGGACCGAGGCCTATCCTGCGGTTGGCTGCGGCCGGAAAATAACCTCGCCGCGAAAATCGAAAAGGGGAAAACTACTTCTTCCCGCAGGCCGAGCAGATGCGTTCGACCTTGTAACCCTTCGCACGCAGTTTCTCTACCACGCCATCGCTTCCCAGCAGATGCAGAGTGCCGACGACCACCAGCGAGTCGTCGCTGCCGGGCTTCTTCAATCGCTGCTCGAGTTTCGGCACCCACGCGTCGTTACGTTCGACGTTGATGACCTTGTACAGGCGCGGGTATTGCCTGCGCAGGTCGGCGGCCATGCCGGTCCACATCGCATCGACATCGCCCGCGCGCCATGCGGCATGCAGCTTCTCGATCTCTTTCGGGCCTTCATCGCTGCTGCTCAGCGCCTCGTCCATGAACTGGCGCTGCTCGTCCAGGCTCATCGTGTCGAACAACGCGACCTGCTGCGCGCCGGTTTCCAGGCCGGCACCCGGCTTGCCGCTCTTCCTGCCCGCCGCTGCAAGGTGCGCGTCGAGGCCAAGTTTCGGGTCGAGGCCCTGCTTGGTCATTTCGATCACGGAAATCGTCAGTGCGGCGAACCATGGCTCAAACATCTGCACCATCTGCGGCGCCATGCCGACTTTCAGCATCGCCGCCTGGTTCGCATCCAGCCATGCTTCCAGCTTTTTCGCAGTGGCGGGGCTGAGGTCATCATTGAGTTGCCTGCCGTCGGTTCGCACGCCCGACTTGGCCATGTTCATGCCGAGTTCCGGCGATCCCATCTCGTCCGGCGACACCTCGAATACCAGCTCCTCCGCATCGGCGAAGGCGGCATCAATGTCCTTCGACAAAGGATAGTCGCCTGGCTTGAGCAGATGGAACGAACCGAGCAGGTAGATCGCGTTGTCGGCGTCAGAGACTTTCCACAGCAGCGGGACAGGCGGTGTTGTTCCGACCGCTTTGGCCGGCTTGGTGTTGGCTGCGCCCGATCCAATAGAGATGGCGATCAGTGCGGCCAGCAGCAGGGGTTTCATGACGCGCATGGGTGTCCTTGTCTGTGCGTTGGTTCGAGTCAATGTGATGGAACATTTTGGAAATTAACAATTACATCGTCATTTCCGCGAAGGCGGCCGCTTTTTAGCAGCCGGAGGCTGGTCATCCGGTGACCTTCGCTTCCGTCGACAGAAATCGAAATGGATCCAAACTTGCGCTGGGATGACGATCCAATGTCACTGGATTCCCGCCTTCGCCGGAATGGCGAGCAGGAACCAAACGAACTTGGATTTCAGCTCCAGCTCAATGCGCGCCGGCATACGCCTTCTCCCCCGCCGTGATCGCAAGATCCAGCCGGTTTTCCGCCGGCGGCAGCGGGCAAGTCGCGAACGCGGTGAACGCGCAGGGTGGGCTGTAGCTCTGGTTGAAATCCAGCGTCACCGCACCGCTGTCATCGGGCCAGGGCGCGTAGAGGAAACGGCCGGCACCGTAGCTGCCATGGCCGTTGGTGCGATCGGCGAAGACCAGGAACAACGTGCCCTCGCCCTCGTCCAGCGCTTCGATGCGATACGTCTTGCCATCGCGCTCGAATTCGACTGCACCCGGATTGGGCACCTCATCGACGGTGCCGATGATATTGGCGACCGGGATCGTCTTGCCGACCGGATGCGCCATGAACCTGGCGGCGGTTTTCCACGACGGATCGGCCGGCCAGTAGTCCAACCCGGCAAACTTCGTGCGTGTGGGCGCGTCAGCATGCTTGACGCGCAGCGCGTAGCGTTCGCCGCGCTTGATCACGGTCGCGATCCCTTTGCCGTCGTCGAAACCTATGACGCTCGGCCCGCCTTGGTCGGCGTCGCTCTTGACCAGGCTCGCGCCGCGCAGGGGTTCACCGTCCAGCGTCAATGCGGCATCCTTTCCAGGCACAAGGCGCACGCGCTCGCCGGTGCGGTCGAGCATGCCGAACTGCGCCGGGCCCATCGCGAGGCGGATACCGTTGTCGGCATTGCTGCCGACGTAGTGCGAACCGGATTCGATCCAGTGCAGGCCGATCAGGCTCGCCCAGCCATCGGGTGTCACGAGTCTGTCGTGCCGCTGCTTGCGCCAGGCGTCTTGTTCTTTTGCGAACATGTTCTCTGCTTTCGTCGAGGATGCGGTGGAATCGGTGGATGTCGATTGCGCTGCGTCGCGTTGGCAACCCGTCATCACGGCAAGCGAAGCAAGCAGGGCAATCAGGAATGGCGTGCGCATCGTCAACGTCCTCGCAGGAACCAGCGGTCGATCTCGGCCACGCTGAAGCGCGCCCAGGTCGGGCGGCCATGATTGCACTGCGCCGAGCGTTCCGTCACTTCCATCTCGCGCAGCAGCGCATTCATTTCGGGAACAGTCAGGCGGCGGTTGGCGCGTACGGCGCCGTGGCAGGCCATCGTGGACAGCAGTTCATCGCGCGCAGTCGCGACGCGGGGGGACTCGCCGTGCTCGCGCAGGTCGGCGAGCACATCCCGCAACAACCCCTCGACATCACCACGGGCCAGCAGTGCCGGCACGCTGCGCACGGTCAATGTCTGCGGACCACTGCGGGTCAGCTCGAAACCGAGCGTCGCCAATGTCGCGGCTTCGTGTTCGGCAACGTCGGCTTCGCGTTCAGACACGGCCAGCATGGTCGGTACCAGCAGCGGTTGCGTACGCAGGCCCTCGCCGTCATGCGCGGCTTTCAGTTTTTCGTAGCCGAGGCGCTCGTGGGCGGCGTGCATGTCGACCACGATGAGGCCTTCCGCGGACTCGGAGAGGATGTAGATGCCGTGCAACTGGGCGATGGCGTAACCCAGTGGTGGAATCGTTTCGTCGTTGGATGCCGGCATGGGAGGCGCATGCGGCAGCGGCGCATACGGCGGCGGCTGCGGTTGTGCGTGGTTGCCATACAGCGCGGCATATGCGTCGCGCGCTTCGCCGACGCGCAGCGACAGGCCGGATTGCGGCGCGGCCGACCATGAGGGGATGGAGCCCGGCATCGCCGCCGCCATCGGCGCAACGCTGGCCGCTATCCCCGCGCGCGTCTCCGCCAGGGCATCGTGCAGTGTCCGGTAAACGAAATCGTGGATCAGGCGCGCGTCGCGAAAGCGCACTTCGTGCTTGGCCGGATGCACGTTGACATCGACCCGGCGCGGGTCGAGTTGCAGGAACAAGACGTACGCGGGTTGCCGGCCATGGAACAGCACGTCCGCATAGGCTTGTTTCACCGCATGCGCCACGCTGCGGTCGCGTACTGCGCGGCCATTGACGTAGAGATATTGCTGATCGGCGCTCGCGCGCGAGTAGGCGGGTTGCGCGATCCAGCCGTTCAGCTGCAGGCCGGCGGCGGAGTGTTCTACGCGCAATGCGTGCCTTGCGAATTCGTCGCCGAGCGTCTCCACCAGACGCTCGCCCGAGAAAAGATCGCTGTCGCCCTTGTAACGCCGCGATGGCTTGCCGTTGTGCGACACGCGCAACTCGACATCCGGCCGCGCCAGCGCCAGCGAACGCAGCCATTCCTCGATATGGCCGAGTTCGGTGCGTTCGGCGCGCAGGAACTTGCGTCGCGCCGGCACGTTGAAGAAGAGGTCGCGCACTTCGACGGTGGTGCCCTGCGCGTGCGCTTTGGGCGCGACCACACCGATGCGGCCGCCCTCGACCGGCAGCGCAGCGCCATGGGCATCCGCAGCGCGTCGCGATGCCAGCATGAAGCGGCTGACGGATGCGATCGAAGGCAGAGCTTCGCCACGGAAACCGAGTGTCTCGACCGCTTCGAGATCGTCCATCGACGCGATCTTGCTGGTGGCGTGGCGCGCGATGGCGAGCGGAAGATCGTCGGCCGCCATCCCGCCGCCATCGTCGCGGATGCGGATCAGGCGGACACCGCCTTCCTCGAGGTCGATGTCTATGCGGCGCGCGCCGGCATCGAGCGCGTTTTCGACCAGTTCCTTGACCACGGACGCGGGCCGCTCGACGACCTCGCCTGCGGCGATCTGGTTGATGAGGGTGTCGGGGAGTTGGCGGATGGGCACGGTGGAATGATAGCCGTGCCCAAGGCGGGCCCCGGGCCGCCACTGTTGCGAATCAATTCTTGCGAATCAATTCAACGCGGTGGTCAGGCGTTAGCTACGGACTGCCGCCACCTGCGCTCGCACCCAACCGAGCATCCGCACGCGCGGCATACAGCGTTCCCGGCGGCGGTTGGCGGGTGAAATAGGTGTTGACACCATCCAGGATCGCGCGCGCAAGGCGCGACTGGTGTGCGGGGTCGTTGAGGCGGCGTTCTTCGTCGGGATTGGTGATGAAGGCCGTTTCGACCAGCATTGACGGTACGTCCGGCGAGCGCAGCACGACGAAGTTCGCGCGTTCGACATGCGGCTTGTGCGTTTTGCCGAGCCCTTTCAGGCCCTGCAGCACATGGCTCGCCATGTCTTCCGAGGCTTTCATTGTCGCGCTCTGCGACAGATCGAGCAGTACCGAGGCCAGCGTGTTCTCGCGATCGCGCAGGCGAACTCCGCCGACGAGGTCTGCCGAGTTTTCCTGGTTCGCCAGCCAGCGCGCGGCCTGCGAGGAGGCGCCGCGCTGCGACAGCACGAACACCGAGGAGCCGTTCGCCGCTGGGTTGGTGAAAGCATCCGCATGGATCGATACGAACAGGTCCGCCTTGGCCTCGCGCGCTCTCTTGTAGCGCTGGTCGAGCGGGATGAACACGTCGGAGTCGCGGGTCAGGTACGCCTTCAAGCCGGCCGTGGCATTGACCTGCCGCGCCAGTTCGCGCGCGATCTTGAGGGTGATGTCTTTTTCGCGACTGCCGGCCGAACCGCGCGCGCCGGGGTCCTGCCCACCGTGGCCGGCGTCGATGGCAATGATCAAGGGGCGCAGGCCGCCGCGACGCATCACGTCCTGCATCGTTTTCACCGGCGTCTGCGTCGAAGGCGGTGCAGCGTCTGGAGCATCGGTGGGCTGCGCAACGGTGGACGGCAGCCCCGTCGCGATGCGCATCGGAACCCCGGTCGCGATGGTGCCGGGACGTTCGGACGTGGTCGGCACCGGCGACTGCAACGACGGGACGCCCGTAGTTGGCTGCGGTTGCGGTTGCGGTGGCGGTGCCGTAGGCGGTGGAGCGGGCGCAGGTGCCACGCTCGAAATCAGGCGCGAAGTGGCTTCGCGCGATGCAATGGATGGATCGACAGGATTGGCATCCGGGGCCGGCACAAGCGGTTGGTCCGAAACGGATGTCGACGCTGCAACAGCCCGGACGCTCCCGGTTTCAACGCCATCGCCCGGCCATTCGAGTACCAGAATGCTGCCATTCGCGGAAGGCTCCAGGCGCGGCTTGAGCGCAGTGACGGGCGCGGCGAGGTCAAACACGATGCGGGTCACGCCCGGCGCGGGTTTGCCGGTGCGCACCGCCTTGATGACACCGGCCGCGGCTGGCAGGCGGAATGTCTTGCCCAGATCCACGTCGGGAAGATCGACCACCAGCCGGTCTGGACCGGCAAGGCTGATCAGTTTGAAATCGGGATCGCTCTCCAGGGCAATTTCGGCACGTGTGCCTGTGGCGCCGGTATCGAGCTGCAAGCCTTTGATTTCATTGGCTTGTGCAAGGTTCCAGCTCAGCGCAGCGAGCAACGCTGCACCCAGCAGGACTTGTTGCAACGTGATCCCCTTGACTCGCATGGCCGGATTCAAGCACTTGGCGATCAGAAATGCAACCAGTTTTCCCTTATAAATCCGGTACCTGGGCCAAACTCCTATTGGTGGGATGCAAGAAGCTGTCGCAAGCTCCCTGTTTCTGAACAATCGCTTTACACCAAGCCGCGCCCGTGTCCGAACATGCCATCACTGCCACGTTGCGGCCGGCGTCGTGCAAGGCCAGCGCGATCAGCAGATCCGGGGCTGGCAGGTGCGCCCCGCCCCGCTCCGGCCACTCGATCAGCCACAGCTCCGCGTCCACGACGTCCAACCCAAGGAACTCCAGCTCGCCCGCATCGCCGATCCGGTACAAGTCAAGATGCAGCGCCTCGCCGCCGCCCGCCAACGGATAGCGTTCGACCAGCGTGTAGGTGGGGCTGCGAATCGCGCCGGTCACGCCGAGCGCACGCAACATCGCGCGCGCCAAGGTGGATTTGCCAGCGCCCAGATCGCCCCGTAAATGGACGATCGCGCGCGCCGGGCGCGTGATTGCGAGCGTCCGGCCGAGGTCTTCGGTCGCTTCGGTAGTGGGCAGGAAATATTCGATGTCTTGATCGGCGCTCATTGCGGTCGCGCGCCTTCCGGGTTGGCAAGCGTACGCAGGTGCACGAACAGATCGGAAGCGATCATGCCGCGCTGACCGCCGGCAGCCGCCGCGTCGCCGGCAAGCGCATGCAGCAAGGCGCCGCAGCAAGCCGCATCGAACGCGGACAAGCCCTGCGCGCGCAACGCGGCAATCACGCCGGTCAGCACGTCGCCCATGCCGCCGGACGCCATGCCGGGATTGCCTGCGGCGACGACGCACGGGATCTGGCCGGGCGCAGCGACGATCGTGCCTGCACCTTTCAACACCACCGTGCAACCGTATTTTCTTGCAAGTGATGCAGCAGCCCCGTAACGATCGCCTTGGATGAAGTCGGTGGATACACCAAGCAACCGCGCGGCCTCGCCGGGGTGCGGCGTCAGGATCGCGTCGGCCGGGGTCGCTGTCGATTCGGCCAAGAGCTTCAACGCATCCGCGTCGATCACCAACGGTTTACCGGCTGCCAGACTGCTTGAAAACAGCGGTTTCGCCCATGCCGCACGGCCAAGCCCAGGGCCAATGGCGATCACGGTTGCCGCATCAATGAGGGGCTTCAGGTCGCTCTTGGCATCGACGCCACGCACCATGGCTTCCGGTCGACGCGACAGCATCGACCCCACATTCGATGACCGCGTGGCGACGCTGACCAGTCCTGCTCCCGTGCGCAACGCAGCTTCCATGCAGAGCGTGATGGCGCCACCCATTCCCTCATCGCCTCCGATGCAGAGCACGTGGCCATGGCTGCCTTTGTGGGTGTTGCGTGGACGCGGTCGCAGGTAGTTGCCGATGTCGCCTGCGCCGATGCATCTCGCGGTGGCTTGCATGCCATCGAGCACAGTGTCCGGAACATCAAGTGTGGCGATGTCCAGGTCGCCGACATGATCCTGCGCGTCGTCGACCAGCAATCCACGATGTGCCGCGATGAATTGCAAGGTGCGGTCGGCCTCCACGGCGACACCGTCGGCATGGCCGCTGTCGCTGTCGATCCCGCTGGGTACGTCCAGGGAAAACACCGGCGCGTCGTGCTGGTTGATCGCATCAATCAATAGCGCCGTGTCGGCATTCGGGGCGCGCGCGAGGCCAATACCGAAGAGTGCATCGACGATCAGGTCGACTTGGGGCAGCGTGCCCGAGAAAGACTCGATGCGGCCGTCGCTCGCCGCGTATTCACCGCACGCGCGCTGCGCCAAATCACCGTATGGCGTGCGCCCGGCCAAGCGGACAACGC
>PPFU01005865.1_pt1 | contig 22048 bp, 21 predicted proteins | sample 1535991 | NCBI WGS metagenome assembly PPFU01 (sample SAMN04901290, study PRJNA319586) | Hypolithon metagenome, whole genome shotgun sequencing project. | isolation source: Antarctic Hypolithon | place: Antarctica: Miers Valley | collected 2014
GTGCCGCGACCCGATTTCGCGCTCGGGGAGCCTGACTTTCGCAAGGTCCTCGCCGCGCGGATCCTGAAGGTGGCGCGGCTCGCCAATCCGCGCACGCTGACCATTCACCCGACCGGGCCAATGGAGGCCGAGGAGGAACTGGGCCTGCTCGCCAGCAGCTTCTGGGGCTCCAAGCACGAGGCGCAGTGGTGGGTCCCTTCCTATGCGCGCTGGTGCGAGAAGGCCGATGCCCGCCCGGCCTATCGGCAGATGGCGCGGCTGCTAGGGCTGGTGGAATGGTCGCAACAAGCCTCCTCGCTGAGGCCCTGGGTGCTCAAGTCGCCGCAGCACATGATGGACCTGCCCGCGCTCATCGAGACTTTTCCCGATGCGCGGCTGATCTTCACCCATCGCGATCCGCAACAGGTGGTCGGCAGCGCCTCCTCGCTCGCCTGGAACCAGACGGTGATCTACTCCGATCATGCCGACCCCGATGCGATCGGCGCCTATTGGCTGCGCAAGACAAAGGTGATGACCGAGCGGATGATGGCGGCGCGTGCCGACCTGCCGGGAGTTCGCGCGATCGACGTGCGCTACGAGGAAATGGAGCGCGACTGGCGCGGGGCGATGGCGCGGATCTACCGCTTCCTCGGGCTCGAGCTCGAGCCCGCGCTGCCCGCGATGGAGGCCTATCAGAAGCGCGCCGCGGCCCAGCGGCGACGTCCGCATCATTACAGCCTGGCGCAGTTCGGCCTTACCCCTCAGGAGGTGGCGGGCGAGCTCGACGCCTATGTGCGCCGGTTCGACATCACGATGGAGCGGCCCGCGGCGCTGACGGGCTGAGAGGCCCGGCGCACCGGGAGTCCACTCGTGCAAGGCTCTCAATTGGCTTGTCGGCAGACGTGATCCCGATCAGATTGACGGCCAGAATGGGAGGTTTGAGCATGACCGAGGACGGTTCGGTGCCGCTTTTCGCCGGGATCGAGCTGGGCGGAACCAAGTGCATATGCATATTGGCGAGCGGGCCCGGGCGGATCGTCGAGCAGGTGCGGATCGACACCGAGACGCCCGAGGCAACGCTGAGCAAGGTCGACGGGGTCATACAGCGATGGGTCGCCGAGCATCGGCCACGGGCGATCGGCATCGCCAGTTTCGGCCCGGTCGATCTCGATCGCGGTTCGCCCGGCTACGGCTCGATCACCACAACCCCCAAGCCCGGCTGGCAGGGCACCGCGCTGACCCCGCGATTCGCGCGGTTTGAATTGCCGATCGGTTTCGATACCGATGTGGTGGGCGCGGCGCTGGCCGAAGGGCGCTGGGGGGCGGCGCAGGGGCTGGCGAGCCATGCCTACCTCACCATTGGCACGGGGATCGGCGGCGGCGTGGTCAAGGAGGCGCGGGCGATGAGCGGGCTGTCGCACAGCGAGATCGGCCATGTCCGGGTGCGCCGCCTGCCGGGCGACGCCTTCCCCGGCGTCTGCCCGTTCCACCGCGATTGCGTCGAGGGGCTCGCCTCGGGTCCGGCGATCGCGGCGCGCGCCGGGCGGCCGGCCGGGGAGATCGGGGCGGGGGAGGAGGCGATCTGGCACCCCGTCGCCGATGCGATCGCGCAGATGCTGCACGCGCTGGTGCTGACGATGATGCCGCATCGCATCCTCCTCGGCGGCGGGGTGATGCAGCGGCGGCCCGAATTGCTCTTGCGGGTCCGCGCGCTCCTGCTCGAGAGCCTGGCGGGCTATATTGCGCTGCCGGCGATCGTCGAGCAGGTCGATCGCTATATCGCCGCGCCGGCCCTGGGCGGTGATGCGGGCCCGCTGGGCGCAATTGCGCTTGCCGCCGATGCAACGGGCGAAGCGGGAGTCGGGTAAGCCATGCTCGACCAAGCGCCGCGCCACCGCTAGCCTCCACCGCCATGGAAACCATCGCCATCGACGGCCAGGCGATCGCAACCATGCTCGCCGAGGCCCGCGCGGCTTTCCCCGATGAATGCTGCGGCCTGCTGCTTGGGCGCGATGGCCGGATCGAGGAGGCGCGGCCCGCGCGCAACGTCCATCCCGAGCCCGCCACCCGCTTCGAGATCGACCCGCACGCGCTGATCGCCGCACATCGCGCCGAGCGAACCGACGGGCCGAGGGTCTGCGGCTATTATCACTCGCATCCCGAGGGCGCGGCCGAGCCTTCTGCCGTCGATCGCGCCCGGGCGGCGGGGGATCGGATGATCTGGGCGATCATCGCAGGCGAGGCGATCGGCCTGTGGCGCGATGGTCCCCAAGGCTTCGCCAGACTGGCGCGCATGCCCCTTCCCTCGCCCGCGATGCGTGGTTAAGGAGGCGGCTTGGCTTTGCCCGCCCGGCGACCGGCGCGCGAGGCTTCCACCTATTGCTCCCGCGCGCTATCGCCGGGCCTGACGACCGGAACCCCGCCTCTCTCGATGACCTCCCAGACCGATCTTGCCGCCCTCCTCTGTTCTCGGCTGTGCCACGACCTCCTCTCGCCGGTGGGCGCGATCGGCAACGGCTTCGAGCTGCTGGCCGAGGAGGACGATCCCGAACTGCGCTCCGGCTGCCTCGACCTGATCGAGCAGAGCGCCCGGACGAGCGCGGTCAAGCTGCAATACTACCGCTTTGCGTACGGCTCGCCCGCGGGCCTCGGCGAGAGCGTGCCGCTGGCCGAGCCGCGCGCGCTGGTCGAGGCGCTGGTGGCCGACGGGGGCAAGGTGGAACTCGACTGGATGATCGCCGAAAGCGCGCTGCCGGTCCCGGCGGTCAAGATCCTGCTGGGCCTGGCGGCGATCGGCGCGGGCGCGCTGGTGCGCGGCGGGATCCTGACGCTTGGCGCGGACGCCAGCGAGATCGTCGTGCGCGCGGCGGGCGAGCGGATCGCCTTCGATCCGATGGTCGGCCGGGCGCTGGAGGGCACGCTGGAGGAGGGCGAGCTCACCGCGCACACCGCGCCCGCGCAGTTCCTGCGGTTGATCGCGGCACAGGAGGGCGGACAGGTGCAGTATGCATTGAGCGATGAGGCGCTGGTGATGGGCGCGCTGTTGCCCGCGAGGACGGCAAGCGCTTGAGCGGCACGCCGTCCTCTCGGCCGGAGGCGCCCGCGCCGGGCGAGGACCCGCTGGTCCATCGCGAGGCGCCCTCGCCCAATTTCGACGGCCGCGCGCTGCCCATCACGATGGTGGTGCTCCACTACACCGAGATGGACGGGTCCGAGCCCGCGCTTGCCAAGATGTGCGATCCGGCGAGCAAGGTCAGCGCGCATTACCTGATCTCGGAAGGCGGCGAGGTCATCCGCCTGGTGGACGAGGCCAAGCGGGCCTGGCACGCCGGGGTGAGCTGTTGGCGCGGCATCCACGACATCAACAGCGCGGCGATCGGGATCGAGCTCGACCATCCGGGGCACCTGCACGGGTATCGCGCATTCTCCGAGCCCCAGTTCGAAGCGCTGGTGCCGCTGCTTCACCGGATCGTCACCACGCACGACATCCCGCGGGCCAACGTGCTCGGCCATTCGGACGTGGCGCCGGCCCGCAAGATCGACCCCGGCGAGCTGTTCCCGTGGGATCGGCTGGCGCGCTACAAGCTGTGCCTGTCGCGCCCGCGCAAGCTGCGGCTGGGCGATCCGTTCGACAATGACGGGCAGTTCTATCTCGCGCTCGAGCGGTTCGGCTACGACATCACCGAGGGGCGCAAGGCGGTCGAGGCGTTCCAGCGGCGGTGGCGGCCGGAGCTGATCAATGGCGAGATCTGCGGCGAGATCCGCGCGATCCTGTTCCAGCTGCTCTTGGATCGCGACCGGGGAATCGCTAGATAGGACTTCGCCGGGGGGCCCGTGGCAACCGCGTTCGGCCGCGAGGTCGACCGAGGAAAGTCCGGGCTCCACGAAACGAGGGTGGCGGGTAACGCCCGCCGGGTCCACACGTTGCAGCGCTTCTGGCGAGGCACGGGTGGGCTCAGGGAAAGTGCCACAGAGAGTATACCGCCGATGGAGGGAGACCCTCACAGGCAAGGGTGAAAGGGTGCGGCAAGAGCGCACCGGGGGCCTGGCGACAGGTCCCGCATGGCAAACCCCACCCGGAGCAAGGCCGAATAGGGGCGGCACGCCGTGGGTTCGCTCACGGCAGGCGGGTTTCGCGCTCGCCGCCCGGGTTGGCTGCTGGAGCGCGCCGGGCAACCGGCCGCCGAGAGGAATGGTTGCCACCATGGGGCCGGTCCGATGAGGATACCGCCTGTGGGACAGAACCCGGCTTACGAGGCTCCCCGGCACCTTGCCTTGTGCTGCGGTTCACGCCCGCAGTTCAGCGCGAGGCATATCATGCACGATCGGAAAGCGAGCGGTTCGAGGCCACCCACCTGAGAGGTTGTCGCGCGCCCGATGAGCCCCGATCGCGGTGCGATTGACAATCATTCTCATTTGCATCATCGACCAGCCCCGCTGACACCATTGATCCGGGGCACCATGAAAACTTTCCGCACCACCGCCTCGCTGCTGGCCCTCGCCATCTCCGGCGCGGCGCTTCTGCCACAGGGCGCATCCGCGCAATCGCCGGGCGAGCAGGAGGAATACGAGGCCCGCGATGAGCGCACGAACGAACGCCTTGTGACGCCAGACATCCTCGTCATTGGCGAACGGGAGAGCGGCTACACCTCCGAGACCCAGTCGGGCGGCACCTTCGGGGAGCAGGCCATCCTCGACACGCCCTTCTCGGTCACGGTCATTTCCCAGGAGCTTCTGATCGACCAGCAGGTGCGCTCGCTGGGGGATCTCGCCCGCAACGATCCGTCGGCCGTCGTCAGCACGCCGCCCGGCTTCAACGACACGATCAACGTGCGCGGCTACAATCTCGACAACTCGTCGAGCTACCGGCGCGAGGGGCTGATCTTCCAGAACCAGGTGCAGAGCCCGTTCGAGAACAAGGCCGCTGTCGAGATCATCAAGGGGCCGACCTCGGTGCGCTACGGCTTCACGCCGCCCGGCGGCGTCATCAACTACATCCTGAAGCGGCCGACGCCGACGCCCTACACCTTCGTCCAGGCGTTCGGGGATAGCTTTGGCGGCTACGGCATCCACGCCGATATCGGTGGACCAGTGGGCGACGATTTCGGCGTGCGCCTCAACGCGGTGGCGGCGCGCGAGGCGACTTATGTCAACGGCGTGGCCGGCCCGCGCTTCCTCGCCAGTGCGCTCGTGGAATGGAGGCCGGCCGACAATCTCGTGATCGATGCCGAGTTCGAGTATCAGTTCCGCGAACTCGAACAGCAGGCGATCATCGGCTTTAACTCCTTCGCGGCCGGGGTGACGCCCGAACAGCGGCGCGAAGTGCTGGAAAACTTCGACCAGACGACCTTCATCGGGCAGGATTTCGGCACCTATCCAACCTCCAACGTGATCGGCTCGCTCGGCCTCGGATGGGAGTTCGCCGATGGCTGGAAGCTCCACGCCCGCGCGCAGCAGATGCGGCTCGAACGCGACCAGCAGGGCATCGGCATCCGCGCGGGCACGCTCCAGGTCAGTGGCGAGTTCAGCGCCACTACCTTCTTCAGTCCCAACCAGGTGCGTGATCCCTTCTCGGCCGAAGCCTTTGTCACCGGCTCATTCGATACGCTCGGTATCCGGCACGAAGTCGCCGCCGGCGCCGCCTATAGCCGCAACCCGCTGCGGTTCTCGATCACGTCGGCGCAGCCTAATCTCGGCACGTCGAACATCTTCAATCCCGTGGGCCTGCCGCGCCCTCCTGCGGCGGACCTCGTCGTGTCCCCGGTGGTCGATGCGCTGATCTTCACCCAGGAAGCGGTGTTCGTCTCCGACCTCGTCACCCTGACCGACTGGCTCAAGCTGTTCGGCGCCCTGCGCTATGCCGAGCAGCGCAACGAGGACCGGTTCAATACGGCCGAAACGCTCGAGACGACCTATGACGACAACGCCGTCTCTCCCAATCTCGGCGTACTGGTGCAGCCCAACGAGGACCTGACCCTCTACGCCAGCTACTCCCAAGGGATCACGACGGGCGTCCAGATCCCCGACACCGCGACCAATTTCGGAACCGACGTCTTTCTCGATCCGGCGCGCACCCGTCAGTACGAGATCGGCGTCAAGGCCGAGCTCTTCACCGGGGCGCTGCTCACCGCCGCCTATTTCGATATCAGCCAGCCCCTTGCGACCTTCGACGAGAACGATTTCTTCAGCTATATCGGCGACCAGGAGCATCGCGGCCTCGAAGTCACGCTGGCAGGCGAGATCACGCCGCAATTGCGGCTGATCGCCGGCGGGCTCTACCTCGATCCCACGATCAACAACCCGGACAACGCGGCGGTGGACGGCAACCGGCCGAGCGGGGTGCCCCGCTACCAGGCGAACCTCTATGCCGACTACCAGTTGCCGATGGTGCCCGGCCTGGCGATCAACGCGGGCCTGTTCTACACCGGGAATCGTTTCGCCAACGATCTCAACACCTTCGAGATCGACGGCTATGTCCGCCTCGACCTCGGGGTGCGCTATGCCTTCGGCCTCGGCGACCAGCGTCTGACCGCGCGGCTCAATGTCCGCAACGTGGCCGACGAGGACTTCATCGAGGGCACCGCCTTCGGCCAGTTCCTGTTCGGCGCGCCGCGTGCCGCCTTCTTCTCGCTGACCGCGGAGTTTTGAGGGCATGGCGGGCGATCGGGAAGCGCCCCGCGCCGGCGTGGCGGGCGATTCCCGGGCCGCGGCGCATGGCGGGGCCGCGCGCGTCATCTGGCGCCTGTTCGCCGGGTTTGTCGGCGGCTATGCGCTCATCTCCGCGCTGGTGGCGGTGATGGGCTCGGCGCTGCCGCTGGTCGGCGTGCCGAGAGGCGAGGCGATCAGCCTGGCGACCATGCTGGCGCTGTTCGTCTATGTGCCCGCCTGCCTCGCCATGTTCGCCACAAGCAGGCCGTGGCGGGACGGGGCAGGACTGATCGCAGTGGCCGCCGCGCTTGCCCTCGTGGCGAGCATGATCTGAGAGGGCGTGGTGATGCCGAGGATCAGCGGGGATTTCCGGCAGGCGATGAACTGGGCCCACACCTGGCTCGGCGTGGTGCTCGGCATCGTGCTGTTCGCGGTGTTCTGGATGGGCAGCCTCACCGTGTTCGCCCCCGAGATCGACCGCTGGATGATCCCCGAAACGCGCATTCTCCACGAGGAGCGCGAGGTCTCCTATGACCGCCTGCTGGCGCAACTGCCGCCCGATGCCGCCAACAGCGACTACGTCAATTTCGTGGTGCCGGTGGCGCGCCGGCCGATGATCACGCTGTTCTACACCGGCGCGGACGGCGAATTCCGCGATTTCGAGTTCAACCCTGCCACCGGGGAGCCGGTTGTGGTGACCGACAGCCTCGCTGGGTCGGGCTTCATCTATCCGTTCCACCTGTCGCTGACCATCGAATGGCAGAGCCTTGGCTACTGGATCGTCGGCCTCGCCGCGCTGGCGATGCTGATCCTGCTCGTCTCGGGCCTCTTCATCCATCGCAAGATCATCGCCGACTTCTTCGTCTTCCGCCCGCGCCGCAAGCGGGCGCGAGCGACGCTGGACCTGCACACTCTCTCCGCGCTGTTCGGCCTGCCGTTCTATTTCTTCATGCCCTTTTCGGGCCTCCTGGTGTTCGCCTTCGTGTACCTTCCCTGGGGCATCGCCGAGCCCTTCGGCGGGGACATCGGCAAGGCCAGTGCCGAGCTCTCCGGCGAGTACGATCCTGGCGAGCGTACCGGGCGATCGGCCCGCCTCGCGTCGGTCGATGCGATGAAGCGTAAGGCCGAGGCTATGTGGTCGGCGGCCGAAGGCGTGCCGGTCAGGACCAATATCGTGCGCGTTCTCAATCATGGCGACGAGAGCGCGGCGGTCTATTTCCGCAACACCTTTCCTGACGACCGGGTGGTGTTGAGCGAGTATGTCGCGGTGTTCGACGGACGGACGGGCGAGGTGGTGCAGGACTTCGCCCAGCCGCCGATTGGCCGCGCTTCCTCCTGGGTGCAGGGCGCGCATCTCAACCAGATCGGACACTGGCCGCTGCACTGGCTCTACTTTGTCGGCGGGCTCGCCGGCTGCGTCGTGATCGCCACGGGCATGCTGTTCTGGCTGAGGAGCCGCGAGGGCAGGCTTTCCCAAGGCTCGCTCGGCTATCGCACGGTCGAGGCGCTCACCATTGGCGGGGTCAGCGGCATCATCCTTGCGACCGGCGCGTTCCTCGTCGCCAACCGCCTGCTGCCGGCGGGCGCGTCGCTTTGGGCGGACGGGCAGGCCGAACTCGAAGTGCAGGTCTTCTGGCTCGCATGGCTCGGCGGTTTCCTCCACGCGGCCTTGCTGCGCGAGCGGGCCTGGGGCCAGCAGTGCTGGGCGATCGCCGTGCTGGCGGTCACCGCGGTAATGCTCAACGGCGTCACGACCGGTGACCATATCGCAGCCGCGATCCGCCAAGGGCTCTGGGCCGTCGCCGGCATGGACATGGTGCTGCTTTTCGCCGCCGGACTGGCCGGATGGTCGGCCCTCAAGCTGGCACCGGCACGAACGGCGCATCGCGTTCCGGCAGCGGTTCCTGCCGAATGAGCGTCGTCCTGCTTGTCGGAGCCTTGCTTGCGGCCACTTTCGGCAGCGCCCTCCTTGCCCTTTCGCAGCAGCGGCACTGGCATGCGGTGATGGGCACATCCGCACCGCCGGGAGGCCTGCCGCGCAGGCTCGGATGGCTCCTGATTGCCGCCAGTCTGGTGCTGGTGCTTCTGCGCGACGGGGCGAGTTTCGGTGCGCTGTTCTGGCCGCTGCTCATCGGGCTCGGCGCAATGCTGACGGCGGCGGCGCTGACCTGGGCGCCCGGTGCCATGAAGCCGCTGGCGAAGTGGTTTGTGAGGTAGCGGGCAGGCAGCCGTTGCCGTTGCTTGCGACCGGGTCAATCGGCCCAGGTCAGGCTCGTGCAGCGATGGCTCAGATGCGACGGAAGCGGCAGTGCCCCGGTCGCCATTCGGCCGATCCTACCCTGCCAGTTCTCGCGCCCCTGCGTGCACCGCGCCGTCGTCGCTTTGGCTCGTCTCCAGGTAGCGCCGCTCGCACCCCTCGAGCACCAGCGCGGTGAGGCGGCCGCTGGAGTAGGCGCCGGTGTCGATGCCGATCCGGTGGCCGCGCTCCTCGATATCCTCGGTGATCGTGTGGCCGTGGACCACGATCCTGGCGAGCGGCGCGGAATGCGAGAGGAACGGCTCGCGGATCCAGCGCAGGCTTCCCAGATCCTGCGCGTCGAACGGCAGCGAGGGATTGATGCCGGCGTGGACGAACAGGTAATCGCCGATCTCGATCCAGTCGTCGAAGCCGGCGATGAAGGCGCGCGTCTCCTCGGGCACCGCTTCGGCCATCAACACCTGCAGTTCCTCGAGCGAGGCGGCGCGCATGACGTCGAACTCGATGCCGAAACTGAGCAGCGTCTCGCGCCCGCCATGGCGCAGGAAGTGGCGTAGAACGTCGGTCGAGGCGAAGCTTTCGAGGAACATCTCCTCGTGATTGCCGGCGAGAATGCGGACCTCGCGCGCCCCCTGCCAGGCGTGCGCGAGCCCGATGACGCCGGCGCTCTCCGGGCCGCGATCGACCAGGTCGCCGAGCAGGATCACCGTGGTTTCGGCTAACCCGGCGGCCGCATCGTCCGCCTCGATCGCCTCGACCAGCGCCGCGAACAGATCGAGCCGGCCGTGAATGTCGCCGATCGCATAGACGCGCTGCCCCGCCGGAATCGAGGCGCCAACCGGCAAGGACTGGGCGGGATCGCGCGAGATGAACTGCTTGAGGCGGGCGAACATGGTCATTTCCAGGGGCAAGGGGGTGGCCGCGCGGCGGCGACAAGTCCCCCCCTATGCCACAACCACTTAACGCTATCTTGCGTGATGCGCAAAATCCACAAGGGCGGCTTGGCACCGCATTGCCGCCAATTTCGCCTTGTGCGAAGGGCTGGCGGGCGGCATCGGCCGGTTTCCCCGCGCTTTTCGGCGTCGGCGGCAGCTCCGCCCGCGCTCGTTCCAGGACAGGGCTATGCCGAGGCAGTTTCGCAATCTGGCGATCACCGTCGCACTCGCTGCCCAGCCGATCATGCTGGCTGCGCCGGCCGCGGCGCAGGGGCAAGAGGTCGAGGTTTCGGCCAATGTCGCGGTGGTGAGCGAATACCGGTTTCGCGGCGTCGACTTTTCGGGAGGCGATCCCGCGATCCAGGGCGGGCTCGATATCGGCCATGGCAGCGGGGTCTATGTGGGCGCATTCGCGTCCACGCTCGACGAGGAGACGGTCGGCCTGGGCGCGATCGAGGTCGATCTCTATGGCGGCTGGAGCGGGGCGATCAGCCCGCTCCTGACGCTGGACGTGGGGGCCATCGCCTACCTCTATCCCGATGCCCCCGGGAGCGAGACCGACTACCTCGAACTCTATTCCGCGCTGAGCGCGACGCTCGGCCCGGCCGAGGCGCGGCTCGGCCTCGCCTATGCGCCCTCGCAGGAAGCGATCGGCGGCGATGACAGCGCCTATCTCTATACCGATCTGGCCACCGGCATTCCGAACACGCCGGTCCGGCTCGAGGCGCACCTGGGCTATACCGGCGGCGTCGGCACCTTCACCGAGGATGGCAGCGCATTCGACTGGTCGCTCGGCGCCGAATATGCGCTGGGGCGGACGATGACGCTGGGGGCCGCCTATGTCGGGGCCGAGGGGGACCATCGGCCGGGCGAGCATGGGTTCACGGACGATACGGTGGTACTGACGCTGCGGGCGAGTTTCTAGGGCGGGGCGGGGTGCCCGCTTGCCCCGGAGCGTCCCGGCCGCCACCTTGGGGCCGATCTTCACCACCAGGAGCGCCGCCGATGGTCCGCTTTCTCCACACCATGATCCGCGTCTCCGACCTCGATGCGACGATCCGCTTCTTCGGCCTGCTCGGGCTGGAGGAGGTGCGGCGCAAGCAGAGCGAGGCGGGGCGCTTCACGCTCGTCTTCCTCGCCGCACCGGGACAGGAGGGGGTGGCTGAGGTGGAGCTAACCTATAATTGGCCGCCTGAGGATGGGTCTGCGGGCGAGCAATATGCGGGCGGGCGCAATTTCGGCCATCTCGCCTTCGAGGTGGAGGACGTCCACGCGACCTGTGCGCGGCTGGCTGAGGCCGGCGTGACGATCAAGCGCCCGCCGCGCGAGGGAAGGATGGCGTTTGTCCATACGCCCGACGGCATCTCGATCGAACTGCTCAACAAGGGCGGCGCGCGCGAGCCGGTGGAGCCCTGGGCGAGCCTGGAGAATGTGGGGCACTGGTAGCGCCGCGCCCGATCTCCCGGCGCGGATCGGGCTTGCCAATCGCGCGCCTGTGCTTAACCGGGTGGGCCATGTCCGCCGCCCCCCAGCTTCCCCGCGTAGTGATCATCGGCCGCCCCAACGTGGGCAAGTCGACGCTGTTCAACCGGCTCGTCGGCAGGAAGCTGGCGCTGGTCGACGATCAGCCCGGCGTCACCCGCGACCGGCGCTTCGGCGAGGCGGGGCTGAAGGACCTCGCCTTCGAAGTGGTCGACACCGCCGGCTGGGAGGACGAGGACCCCGCCAGCCTGCCGGGCCGGATGCGTGCGCAGACCGAGGCGGCGCTGCAAGGCGCGCATGCGGCCTTGCTGGTGATCGATTCGCGCGCCGGCCTGACCCCGCTCGACGAGGAGATCGCGCGCTCGTTGCGCGGGGCGAACGTGCCCGTCGTGCTGCTCGCCAACAAGGCCGAGGGGCGGGGCGGCGAGTCAGGCATCCTCGAGAGCTATGCGCTGGGGCTGGGCGACCCGATCGCGATCAGCGCCGAGCATGGCGAGGGAGTCGCCGAGATCTACGTCGCGCTCGCCCCGCTGATCACGCGGGAGGTGCAGGACGGGGAGGGCGAGGAGCCGGCCGGCGAGGGTGAGGCCGAGGGTGAGGCCGAGGGTGAGGAGGCAGAGGTGGACGCGCGCATTGCGCCGCTCTCGCTGGCGATCGTCGGGCGGCCCAACGCCGGCAAGTCGACGCTCATCAACCGCCTTGTCGGCGAGGATCGGCTGCTGACCGGCCCCGAGGCGGGGATCACCCGCGATGCGATCGCGGTCGACTGGCAATGGCGCGATCCGGCCAGCGGCGAGGATCGCGCGATCCGGCTGGTCGACACCGCCGGCATGAGGAAGCGCGCCAAGGTGGCCGACAAGCTGGAGAAGCTTTCGGTTGCCGATGCCCGCCGGGCAATCGACTTTGCCGAGGTGGTCGTCCTGTTGCTCGATGCCACGCGCGGCCTCGAAGTGCAGGACCTGAAGATCGCCGACGCGGTGATCGAGGAGGGGCGGGCGCTGATCGTGGCGATCAACAAGTGGGACGTCGCCAAGGACACGCGCGCGCTTTATGATGGCGTTCGTACCGCGCTTGACGAGAGCCTGGCGCAGCTCAGGGGCGTCGAGCTGATCGCGGTGTCCGGGCTGACCGGCAAGGGGCTCGAGACGCTGCTGGCCAAGGCCTTCGCGGTGCGCGAGGACTGGAGCCGGCGGGTGCCGACCGCCGCGCTCAACCGCTGGTTCGACGACGCGCTCGACGCCAATCCGCCCCCCGCGCCCGGCGGCAGGCGGGTGAAGCTGCGATACATCACCCAGGCCGGCATCCGCCCGCCGCGGTTCGTCATCTTCGGCACAAGGCTCGATGCACTGCCGACAAGCTACGAGCGCTACCTCATCAACGGCATCCGGCGCGATCTTGGCTTCGGCGCGGTGCCGGTGCGGATCACCTGGCGCAGCGCCCGCAATCCGTTCAGCTGAGGCGATTTCGCGTCCGACCGCGCGGGTCTTCGCCTCGACGCCATAATCCTGTCGGATCAGGCTGTTATCGCACGGCTTCATCCCCGCCGCGGCCTTGCGCGACGGACGTGAAGGAGGGCCATCATGCAGCGGTACGAGGTGCGGATCGAGCCCCTGAGCGGCGAGGGACGCGGCGTGCTCACGCTCGAATCGCCGAACCTGCGGATTGCGCTGATCGTTGCCGAGATCAACATGAGCGGCGGCATCGCCGAGATCTGGCACCGCGACCGGCGGCTGGCGCGGATGCGCGACGAGCGGGCGAGCGGGCAGGTGTTCTGGGAGCTGCGCTAGCGGCGTGCTGAGCGATCCGCTCCCGCAGGCCCTCTACTGCCCCGCTACCGGCGCATAAGCGCGCACGAAACGCTCGAGCAGCTGCACTCCGTAGCCGGTCGCGCCGACCGGATTGGTGGGAGCCTCGCCGCCCGACATGTCGTTGCCGGCGATGTCGAGATGCGCCCAGCGCGTGTCGTCCCCGGCGAAGAACTGGATGAAATGCGCGCCGATGCTCGCCCCCGGGCCGTTGGCCGCGACGTTCTTGATGTCGGCAATGTCGGAATCGAGCAGCGCAGCGAAATCCTCGTGCAGCGGGAGGCGCCAGAGCGGTTCGCCGCTTGCCTCGCCCGCCGCATCGAGCGCGGCGGCGAGGGCATCGTCCTCGGTGAACAGGGCCGCGTACTGATTGCCGACCGCGCTCACCTTGGAGCCGGTCAGCGTGGCGACGTCGATGATCGCGACGGGATTGAGCCGCGCCTCGGCATAGGCGACCGCGTCGGCGAGCACGAGGCGCCCTTCGGCATCGGTGTTGAGGATCTCGATCGTCTTGCCGTTCATCGCCCGCACCACGTCCCCGGGGCGCGTCGCGCTGCCGCCCGGCATGTTCTCGGCCAGCGCGGCGATGGCAATGGCGTGGACCGGCGCCTCGGACTTGGCCAGCGCCAGCACCGTGCCGACCACCGCGGCAGCGCCCGCCATGTCGCCCTTCATCTCCCACATGCCGGCGGACGGCTTGAGCGAGATGCCGCCGCTATCGAAGGTAATCCCTTTGCCCGCCAGGACGACGGGCGCTCCGCCTGCGCCGCGATAGTGCACGATCATCATCCGCGGCGGGCGGACCGAGCCCCGGCCGACCGACAGCAGCGAGCCCATGCCGAGCCGCTCCATGTCGGCGACGTCGAGCACCTCGATCTCGACATTGCGCAGCCCGGCGAGCGCCTCTTCGGTGCGGGCGACGAATTCCTCCGGGTAGAGCGCGTTGCCGGGCTCGTTGACGAGGTCGCGGGTGAAGGCGACCGCTTCGGCCACATGCGCCACGCGCCGGCCGAATGCGTCGTGGCGGGCGAAGGCTTCGGGAACGATGATCGTGAGCGGCGCGTCGAGCGCAGGCGAGCGCGGATCGGCGGGGTCGGCGAACTTGTAGCGATCGAAGCGGTAGCCGGCGAGCCGCGCGCCGAGGGCCAGCTGCACGGCCGCGTCCTGGCCCTGCGCGGCGAGGCCCTGCGCAAGGAGCGCCACTGGTCCTTCGCTCGAAGCGGTCTCACGCGCGGCGATGGCGCCGATCCGTTGCAGATCGTGGAGCTCCAGCGGTTCATCGCCGGTGCCCACGAGCAGGAGGCGAGGCGCGCTGCCGACACCGCGCAGCATCATCACCTCGCCGAGTTTATAGCCGAATTCCTCGCTCGCCAGCACCCGCTGCGCCGCCTCGCGGGTTTCCCGGTCGAGCACGCCGAGGCTCGCTTCGTTGGCCACCGGCAAGACCAGCGCCGCGTCGGCGGGCGGCTGGTCTGCGAATTGCACCGGGCGCTCGGCGAAAGCGGGGATCGGCGCGGCGGCGAGAAGGGCGGCGATGGCGAGGGGGATCAGGCGCATGGATAGCTGGGTCCGGTTGAAAACCCATGCTTCTTGCCGGGGAGCGGCCTCGCGCACAAGCCGGACCATGGCAGCGCCGAGACGAACAGCTGTGGAGGATCGACAGCGGTCGAGCCGCCGGGTCCAGAGGCACCGACATTCTACGCCGTCGCCCCAACGGCTTCCGCTCCGCACGGCTTCGGCTGGACGGGACCGATGAGCGAATAGTTCGCTTCTGCCCTGCAAACCATGCTCGGTGCTGCTCTCCTGCCGCTCCTTCCTCCAACGGGTGCCGCGCTGGTGCAGGAGGCAAGCGTCGCAACGGACGATGCCCGGGCGATAGACTTTCGCGACGCCCGGTCGAAAGCCTGACAGACTTAGAAATCGAGGTGTTGATCGCCGTCATCGCGACCATCGACCGGCTCGCCCCCCGGGGCCTGTGCCCAACCTTCGAGCGCCTTGCCGACGGCGGTCGGACCAGCACCGGCTGCACAGCCGAGGGGGTGCATCGCTGCCGCAACTCGACGAGGGTTCGCAGCCGATGCGCGTCGTGCCGATCGAGGAGCTTCGCGAAGCGATAGCGGCCGATCGAACGCCGTCGCTGCTAGTTCCGCTGCCCCCAGCGGTTCTCGTTCTCCTGCTCGCCCGCGGGCGTGCTGTTGAGCTGGACGTAGTTTTCAAGGCCCATGCGCGCGATCATGTCAAACTGGGTCTCGAGGAAATCGACATGCTCCTCCTCGTTCTCGAGGATGCGCTCGAACACTTCGCGGCTGATGAAGTCGCGCACGCTTTCGCAATGGGCGATCGCCTCGCGCAGCAGCGGGATGGCCTCGTTCTCGAGCGCAAGATCGGCCCGCAGGATCTCCTCCACGCTCTCGCCTACCTTGAGCTTGTGGATCGCCTGGAAATTGGGGAGGCCGCCGAGGAACAGCACGCGGTCGGCGAGCACGTCGGCGTGCTTCATCTCGTCGATCGATTCGTGCCGCTCGTATTCGGCGAGTTTGTAAACGCCCCAATTGTCGAGCACGCGATAATGCAGCCAATACTGGTTGATCGCGGTCAGCTCGTTGGTGAGCGCCTGGTTGAGATAGTCGATGACCTTTTCGTCGCCCTTCATGGGGTCTGCCTCCGCTCGCTGTTGAAGCAAGGATGCGCGATCAGGCTATGGATTGGCAAGGGGCGGAGGGGCAGTTCCGGGAAAAATACCGCAGAAATCCGCGCTTCTGCGAATGCCTAGCGAAGTCAGGCGGTTCGCGGTTCGCCGAGCGTGAGCGGCGCAAAGATCGGCGCGCGCTGTGCATTGCCCATCATCCGCTCCTCGAACAGCACCTCCTCGGCATCCTCGAGGCAGGAGCCGCAATTGGGCCGCTTGCCGAGCGCGGCATAGACACTTTCGACGTCGCCCGTGCTGGTCAGCGCGGCACGGCGCAGCTCGCACTCGCGGATCGCATTGCAAACGCAGACATACATACCGACGCTTGGACCTCCAGATAGGACTCACTCAATAATGCGAATAGATCGCAGTAGCAAGCCTTATCATCGGACGAGCGCGAACCGCCGACGGTAGGTCAGGCAGCGCCATAGCCATTCGAGCGGCCCATAGCGGAAATGTACGAGCCAGGGGGCCGACCAGCTAAGCATCAGCACCCAGCCGAGTGCGACGGGGATCAGCAGTTCCGCGCGGTTCAGCAGGCCGAACCAGCCGCCCGCCCAGCCTTGGAACACCAGCGCCATGATGAGCGAGGTGGCGATGTAATTGGTGAACGCCATCCTCCCAGCCGCCACGAGCCGCCTGCCGATCAGCGTGGCGGCGGCGCGCGGCGACCAGGCGGCGAGGAGGAGGGCAAGGCCGAGGATCATCGGCAGGCGGAAGGGGGCGGCGGCGGCGTGGTTGACCCACAGCGTCAGGTCGGGGGGAAAGCCGAGCGCCAACACCACAAGCCCGATCGCCAGGCCGGAAACGACGCCGAAGCCGATGCCGGCCCAGGCCCAGCGCAGCATTTTCCGGCCTGGCGCCTGGGATGAGAATGCCTGCGTCTTGTAGAGCGCCATGCCGAGCAGCATCACGGGCGCAGCATCGAGCGCGGCGAGGATGGCGTAGGCAGCGAGCACCGAGCTTTCGTTCGCGAGGCGCCAGCTAACGATGTCCGCGAAGCTGCCGCTCGTCATCACTGCGCGCTCGGCTTCGGCGGCAGCGACCTGCGCCTGCCAGACGGCGTCCACCTCGGTCCAGTCGAGCGCGGCGGTCTGGCGCAGTGCGGGCAGCATCTCCAGCATGGCCGGAGTGACCGAAAGCGCCGCCAGGAGCACGGTGGCGACTACATACCACAGCGTGCCGAGCAGCAGCAGCCGGCGCGCGGGCAGGTCGACGAAGCCGAGCGCGATGACACCCGCGACGGCATAGAGGAACAGGATGTCCCCGGTGTAGAGCAGGAAGAAGTGCGCGAGGCCGAAGAGGGCGAGCAGCGTGAGGCGGCGCAACTGGAGCGCGCCGCTGTCGCCGCGTTCGCGCGCTCGCTCCACGAACAGAACGAGGCCGGCGCCGAAGAGCAGCGCGAACAGGCCGCGGAACTTGCCGTCGACCAAAACGAACTGGAAAAGCCAGATCACCTGGTCGAGCAGGCTGTTTCCGCCGCCTGGCAGGGCGCCCGGCCAGGAGTAGGCGAGGCCGGGGTGGGCGAAGGAGACGATGTTGGCGAACAGGATGCCGAGCACCGCGATGCCGCGGACGAAATCGAGCGCGACCAGCCGCTCGGCGCGCGGGACCGGGCGCAGTTCGTTCACGGGCGGCGGGTCGGCGCCAGGATCGTCGTTCATCCGGCGCGCGTCTTCGGCCGGCAAGCGGGGTTCCACTATCCCCCCACCCTCATCCCGCCCTTCCACAAGGCGGTGACGCGGCCCTGCACCGGCTGGCGATCGAACGGGGTGTTGCCCGCCGCAGCCTCCATCTTGCGCGAATCGACCACCCAGGGCGCATCGGGATCGACCAGAGCGAAATCGGCCTCGTGATCCTCGGCAAGCACGCCCGCGGGCGCGCCGAGCAGGCGGGCGGGATTGCGGGCGAGAAGATCGAAGGCGCGCTCCAGGCCGATCACGCCATCGCGCACGAGCGTCAGGGTCATCGCCAGCAGCGTCTCGGCCCCGGCCATGCCGGGCGCGGCATCGGCGAAGGGGAGGCGCTTGTCCTCGGGCCCGCGCGGGTCATGGCCCGAGGCGACGACATCGAGCGTGCCGTCGGCAAGCGCCTCGATCACCGCCCGGCGGTCGGCCTCTTCGCGCAACGGAGGCGAGAGGCGCGCGAAGGTGCGGAAATCGGTCGTGGCGAGGTCGGACAGCATGAAGTGGGCGGGGGTGACGCCGGCGGTGACGGCGACCCCGCGGCTCTTGGCGGCGCGGACGAGGCCGAGCGCGGCGGCGGTCGTCACCTGGCGCAAGTGCAGCCGCGCGCCCGAGAGTTCTGCGAGCGCGATGTCGCGTGCGACGGCCAGCGCCTCGGCCTCGGCGGGAGCGCTGGGGAGGCCGAGGCGGGTGGCCATCTCGCCGGCGGTGGCGATGGCGGAACCGGTGAGGCCGGCATCCTCCGCATGAGCGACAACGACCAGATCGAGCATCGCGGCATAGTCGAGCAATTGCAGCATCAGCCCCGAATCGGCGATCCACGAGCGGCCGGTGGCGACGCCGCGCGCGCCCGCTTCCTTCATCAGCGCGATCTCTGCCAGCCGTTCCCCGGCAAGGCCTAGCGTGGCGCCGGCGAGCGGGTGAACCCACAGGTCGGGCTTGCCGGACAGCGCGACGAAGCGGACGCGCGCCGGGTGGTCGAGCGGCGGTGCCTGGTCGGGCATCAGCGCGGCGCGGGTGATGCCGCCGAAATGGAAAGCGGGCTTGTCGATCGCGAACACGCCGAGGTCGACGAGGCCGGGCACGACGAGCTTGCCGCCTGCATCGACGATGGCGTCGCCCTCCCGGGGTTCGCCTTCGCCGGCCTGGACGATCATGCCGCCGACGCAGCGCAGCATCCCCGGCCGAACCCTGTCCTGCGTCACCAACCGGCCGCCGGTGATTGCAAGCGGGCGCGTCTGTTTCATACCCACTCGCCGTCCGCCCAACCGGGCACGCCGCGGGCGCGTCGGGTGAGCACGTCGAGGCAGGCCATGCGGATAGCGACGCCCATCTCGACCTGGTCGGTGATGATCGAATGGCCGGCCAGATCGGCGATGCTGGAATCGATCTCCACCCCGCGGTTCATCGGTCCGGGATGCATCACGATGACGTCCTTCGCCGCCCGCGCCAGCCGAGTCGGGGTGAGGCCGAAGAGGTGGCGGTATTCGCGCGGGGAAGGGACGAAGCGGCCCTGTATCCGCTCGGCCTGGAGGCGCAGCATCATCACCACCTGTGCGCCCTCGATCGCGGCATCGAAATCGTGGAACGGGGTGACCCCCATCGCCTCGATCCCGCGCGGCATCAGGGCGGGCGGGGCGCAGGCGCGGACCCGGGCGCCAAGCGCGGTCAGGCACAAGATGTTCGAGCGCGCGACGCGGCTATGGCGCACGTCGCCGCAGATCGTGACGGCGAGGCCGTTGAAGCTGCCCCCCGGCTCGAGCGCCCCGCGTTCCGCCAGCGCGTGGCGCAGCGCGAGCGCATCGAGCAGGCCCTGGGTGGGATGCTCGTGCGCCCCGTCGCCGGCGTTGAGCACCGGACAATCAACCTTGTCCGCGATCAGCCGCACCGCGCCCGAAGAGCCGTGGCGGATTACGATCGCATCGGCCCGCATGGCGTTCAGCGTGACCGCGGTATCGATCAGCGTCTCGCCCTTCTTCAAGCTCGACTGGGCGGCATGCATGTTGACCACGTCCGCGCCCAGCCGCTTGCCCGCGATCTCGAACGAGAGCAGCGTGCGCGTCGAGGTTTCGAAGAAGGCGTTGATGATGGTGAGGCCGGCGAGCAGTTCGGTGTGCTTCATCGGCTGGCGGTTGAGCGCCACCCATTGCTCAGCCTCGTCCAGCAGATAGAGGATCTCGTGCGTTTCGAGGGCGGCGATCGCTACCAGATCGCGATGCGGAAAAGCCCGCGCTCCGGCGGGATAGCGGCCAGACGGGCGGGCCGCTGCGGATGGATCGCCGGAGGATGGCATCAACGCCATTCCCTTATGGATGGCCGGCTCGTCGCTCAAGCGCTTTCCCGCGCTGTGACACTTTGGCGCTCTGGCGCTTTGTTGTGGCGTGGCGGGCGCGCGATCCCTAAATTGGCGGATATGGCAACCTCCGCGCTATCCGCTCCGCCCCCGCCCACGCCCCCGCCCACGTCCACGCCCCCGCATTCGGCCGATCGCCAGCCGCAGGGCCGCAGCTTCGCCGGCCGGGTCTGGCGTCTGCTCGTCGGGATCAAGGATGGCCTGGTCCTCGTCCTGCTGCTGCTGTTCTTTTCGCTGCTGTTCGCCGCGCTGAGCTTCCGCCCGAGCCCCGCCGCGGTGCGCGACGGTGCGCTGCTGCTCGAGCTCGAAGGCGTCGTCGTCGAGGAGGCGACTCCGTTCGATCCCATCACCGCGCTGTTCGCAGGCGGAGCCATTCCAACCCGCGAATACGAGGTGCGCGACCTCGTCGATGCGATCGACGGTGCCGCCAGCGACGAGCGGATCGAGGCGATCGCGCTCGACCTGTCGCTGTTCATGGGCGGCGGACAGGTCCACATGGACGAGATCGCCTCGGCGCTCGACCGTTTCCGCGCGGCCGACAAGCCGGTGATCGCCTATTCGCTGGTCTATACCGACGATGCGATAATGCTCGCCTCCCATGCGAGCGAGGTCTGGGTCGATCCGCTGGGCGGCGCGCTGCTCCAGGGGCCGGGCGGGGAACGACTCTATTTCGGCGAGCTGTTCGAGCGCTACGGGATCACCGCCAACGTCTACCGGGTGGGCACCTACAAGAGCGCGGTCGAGCCGTTCATCCTCTCCAGCATGTCGCCCGAGGCGCGGGAGAACGCGCAGGCGATCTATGCCGGGCTGTGGGAGGAATGGCTTGCCGATGTCGCCCGGGCGCGGCCGGCTGCACAGCTTGAACGCGTAGCTCAGGACCTGCCGGCGGTGATCGCCGAGAACGGCGGCGATCTGGCGCGCGCTGCGCTGGCTGCGGGACTGGTCGACAAGATCGGGACGCGCACCCAATGGGGCGCGCGGGTGGCCGAGGTGGTCGGCGTCGACGAACTCGAGGAAAAGCCGGGGAGTTTCGTCAACACCGGTTACGACACTTGGCTCGCCGCGATCGGCCCCGAGCGCGTCGGGGGGAGCGATTTCTTCGCCGACGGGCGGCCGATCGGCATCGTCACTGTTGCGGGCGAGATCGTCGATGGCGAGGCGGGGCCGGGCGCGGCGGGCGCGGAGCGGATCGCCAGGCTGCTCGACGACGCGCTCGACCGCGACCTCGCGGCGCTGGTGGTGCGGATCGATTCGCCCGGCGGCACGGTCACCGGCGGGGAAACGATCCGTCAGGCGATCCTGCGGCACAAGGCGAAGGGCACCCCGGTGGTCGTCTCGATGGCCAATGTCGCGGCGAGCGGCGGCTATTGGATCGCGACGCCTGCCGACCGCATCTTCGCCGAACCCGCGACGCTAACGGGCTCCATCGGCGTCTTCGCCGTGCTGCCGAGCTTCGAGGAACTGCTCGGGCAATATGGCGTCAATTCGGATGGCGTCAGGACCACGCCCTTCTCGGGCCAGCCCGACCTCCTCGCCGGGCTCACGCCCGAAACCGACGCCGTGCTCCAGGCGGGCGTCGAGGGGACTTACGCGCGTTTCCTTCGCCTTGTCGCGCGCTCGCGCAACATGACGGTGGCGCGCGCGGACGAGCTTGGCCAGGGGCGCGTGTGGACCGGCGGCGCGGCGCGCCAGCTTGGCCTTGTCGACCAGTTCGGGGGGCTGGATGAAGCGGTCAACTGGGGAGCGGCCAAGGCCGGGCTTAAGGAGGGTGGCTTTCACCCGGTTTATCTGGAAAGCCCGATCGACCCGTTCGTCGCCATGTTGGGCGAGGCGTTCGGCGGCGGCCAGGCGGGTGCCCCGGCGGGGGGCGGCGACATGTTCGCGGTTCTCGCCCGCGGCGAGCGCGAGGCGCAATTGCGCTTTCTCGGCGAAGTCGAGCGGGTGTTCTCGTTCGCCGGTGTCCAGGCGCGGTGCCTCGAATGCCTGCCCGCGATGCAGGCGGCGCCCAGACCTGCGACGCGCAGCGAAATGCCCTCGCCCGCGCTTGCCGCGCTGCTGCGGTTGGTCGGCGCCGCTCCGCACTGACCGCTTGAACTCGGCCTGCCTGCATGCCAAGGGCGCCGTCCTGCCGGGGCGCGACCCTGTGCGGGCGCGTAGCTCAGTGGTAGAGCACACCCTTCACACGGGTGGGGTCGCAGGTTCAATCCCTGCCGCG
>PPFU01004068.1_pt1 | contig 22030 bp, 22 predicted proteins | sample 1535991 | NCBI WGS metagenome assembly PPFU01 (sample SAMN04901290, study PRJNA319586) | Hypolithon metagenome, whole genome shotgun sequencing project. | isolation source: Antarctic Hypolithon | place: Antarctica: Miers Valley | collected 2014
CGCGCCAAACCCAAATCCCGATCATCGGGACTGAAACCTGCTCACCGTACCCGAACAATTTAGGGGGTTGGATGCGCGCCAAACCCAAATCCCGATCATCGGGACTGAAACTAGATCGATCTGCCGCTTACGCTCAAGCCGTGCCAGCGCGCCAAACCCAAATCCCGATCATCGGGACTGAAACTTCCAATTGTAGACCTAGCTGCTGAGATGGCTTCCGCGCGCCAAACCCAAATCCCGATCATCGGGACTGAAACGATGATGGGTTCGGCAACCTGTACCACTACTGCGAGCGCGCCAAACCCAAATCCCGATCATCGGGACTGAAACACAGGATTATGCGAGGCTCGCGCCCAGGGGACTCGCGCGCGCCAAACCCAAATCCCGATCATCGGGACTGAAACGCTGAGCATGGCGGGGACTTATCTCAAGTCCCTCTGCGCGCGCCAAACCCAAATCCCGATCATCGGGACTGAAACCGCTGATCGGCGTTGGGATCTTTACTACTGGATTGGGTGCGCGCGCCAAACCCAAATCCCGATCATCGGGACTGAAACGATCACAACGGGCGTATTAGACGGGAATTCCAACGCGCGCCAAACCCAAATCCCGATCATCGGGACTGAAACTCGATTTAGAAATTTAGTGAACTCTGGTTGGAAACGCGCCAAACCCAAATCCCGATCATCGGGACTGAAACGATAACTCAGGCGCGATCGCTTCTGCTGCAACCGCGCCAAACCCAAATCCCGATCATCGGGACTGAAACTTTCGACCTGGCCCACAGCCCGACTCGTCTCAATGTGTTGCGCGCCAAACCCAAATCCCGATCATCGGGACTGAAACAGCAAAGACGAGCCAGGAAAGGCGGGCGCAAAATGGACGCGCCAAACCCAAATCCCGATCATCGGGACTGAAACTACCTCTATCCTATTGTGGACGTTTCGGTAATTCGCCGCGCCAAACCCAAATCCCGATCATCGGGACTGAAACATAATTACGTTATTCATCCCTCCGTCCGACCAATCGCGCCAAACCCAAATCCCGATCATCGGGACTGAAACCTTGAGGTAGGAATTTAGGAGGGAAATACGTTGTAGCGCGCCAAACCCAAATCCCGATCATCGGGACTGAAACGCGTTGTTATCTCACAAAACTAGAGGATATGCTACAGAGCGCGCCAAACCCAAATCCCGATCATCGGGACTGAAACCTTAGCCATTGCTTCGACAGCCAGAATGGCTACAACGCGCCAAACCCAAATCCCGATCATCGGGACTGAAACTTTAAAAAAACGCCAGCTTCATCAAGACAAACAACACGCGCCAAACCCAAATCCCGATCATCGGGACTGAAACTATCATGTGCATTCGTTGGATACCTCTGATTGGCCGCGCCAAACCCAAATCCCGATCATCGGGACTGAAACAGTCACGTTCTAGTAACAAAGTTGTTCTTTGTCCGTACGCGCCAAACCCAAATCCCGATCATCGGGACTGAAACTCTCTTCAGAGGGCAATCTAGAGGGGTTTATAGGCTTGCGCGCCAAACCCAAATCCCGATCATCGGGACTGAAACGTCCGTTTCTGAAGCATTGAAGAAGTTTCCCGCCACGCGCCAAACCCAAATCCCGATCATCGGGACTGAAACGCAATGGCCTTTCCTAAAACACTGCCGCTGCCCGTCTTTGTCGTATCCGTAATCAGAGACGCTAAACCCTTTGCCGCTGGCTCTAGCAGCAGTTCAAATCCAGTCATATTAGGTTGCCAGTGCGCGATCGCAGCATAGCGATCATCCCCCAATCAGCCGCAATCCTGCTTCAACCCAAGGATTTTAGCTGAATGTTTCTGTAAATCATCTCAACAGGCAAATCGACGCCGACGCTTTTTAGTGCGATCGCTTCGCCCTCGTCGTATTGAGAATAAGCCCAAATTTCCTAGCTACCTTTTTTCGGCGAATGCTTTTTAAGCACTTCCTTCAGATATTTACCAGTATAGGAACCTTCTACTTCAGCGACTTCTTCGGGCGTGCCTTCAGCGATGATGTGGCCACCGCGATCGCCCCCCTCAGGCCCCAAGTCAATCACCCAATCACAGCTCCGAATCATATCTAAATTATGCTCAATCATAATCACCGAATTGCCCTTATCCACTAGGCGCTGCACTACATCCAACAGCTTATGCACGTCGTAAAAAGAGAGTCCTGTCGTCGGCTCATCAATTAAGTAAAGCGTCTTACCCGTCGAGCGCCTCGCTAGCTCACTGGCCAGCTTCATCCGCTGCGCCTCACCACCCGACAGCGTTGGCGCAGTTTGGCCCAGGCGCACGTAACCCAGGCCCACATCTACCATCGTCTGCAAACGGCTCGCCGCCTTAGGAATATTCTCAAAGAACTTTAGGCCTTCCTCAGCCGTAGTATGCAACACATCGGAAATGTTCTTTCCCTTATATTTCACCTGCAAAGTCTCGCGGTTGTAGCGGGCACCTTTGCACACCTCACACTCCACATACACATCAGGCAAAAAGTTCATCTCAATCACGTTCACGCCTTGCCCACCGCAAGCCTCACAGCGTCCGCCCTTCACGTTGAAGGAGAACTGTCCACGCTTATAGCCACGGGCTTTGGCCTCGATGGTTTCGGTGTATAGGTCACGAACTACATCGAATATGCCTGTGTAAGTTGCTGGGTTGGAGCGCGGCGTACGACCAATGGGAGATTGATCGATTACGATCGCTTTGTCCAGTGCCTTGAGCCCTTTGATCGGCTCCATTTCGTTAGGCTCGGGAATTTTGCTGCCAAAGAAGTGACGAATGGCAGGATACAACAAATCGTTGATCAGCGTCGATTTACCAGAGCCAGAGACGCCGGTAATGCAGACAAATTTGCCTAGCGGAATATCAACATCAATGTTTTGCAGATTGTTGCGGTGGGCATTGCGAATTTGAATGCTGCGACCGTTCCCAGGGCGACGCTCCGCTGGCGTGTCAATTTTCTTACGGCCCGACAGGTAGGCTCCCGTCAGCGATTCTTCAGAGTTCAAAATGTCTTCTAGCTGACCTTGTGCAACAATTCGCCCACCGTGAATACCTGCGCCAGGGCCAATGTCCACAACGTAGTCAGCGGCTCGCATGGTGTCTTCATCGTGCTCTACAACGACTAGCGTATTGCCTAGCTCTTTTAATCGGTCGAGGGTTTTAAGCAGGCGGTCGTTGTCTCGCTGGTGAAGGCCAATGCTGGGCTCGTCAAGAACGTACAAAACGCCGCTGAGACCTGCGCCAATTTGGGTAGCAAGGCGGATGCGCTGGGCTTCACCGCCGGAGAGCGTACGGGCGGTGCGATCTAGGGTGAGGTAGTCGAGGCCCACGTCGAGCAGGAAGGTGAGTCGAGACTTAATCTCTTTGAGCACGAGTTCGCCGATGGCCATTTGCCGGTCGGTGAGCTTGGGGGCTTTGCCTTCTTCGCCGACAAGTTCGTAAACTCTGTCGCGACACTCCCAAATAGAAACGCTCGTAAAGTCCTTAATGTTATAAGGCCCAATCCGCACCGCTAAAGACTCAGGCTTCAGCTTCGCCCCGTGACAGGTCGCACAGGGCTGATCGATTAGGTATTTCTCCAGCTTTTGCTTGTAGGTATCAGAAGAAGATTCTTGATATTGACGCTCTAGCATCGGCAGCACGCCTTCATAGCGGCGATGGTAGCCTTTTTCGGTGCCGTAGCGAGAATCTGTTTCGATATAAATTTTCTCTTTTGAGCCATGCAGAATGGTGTGCATTTGGTCTTCGGTAAGGCTTTTCCACGGTGATTGTAGCTCGAAGCCAAAAGCCTGACCAACGCTGTATAAAAGAGAGAAATAATAGGTGTTGTCTTTTTCTGACCAGGGCGCGATCGCTGCATACACAGGCGAATTCCAATCCGGCACCACCAGCTCTGCTGAGAACCGGCGCAAGCTCCCTAAGCCATGACAGTCGGGGCAAGCCCCATAGGGCGAGTTAAAAGAGAACAAGCGAGGCGACAGCTCATCCATCACCGCGCCATGTTCCGGGCAGGCAAAATTCTCAGAGAAAATAATCTCATCTGGCGGCGCTTTTAATGCCTCTCCCTGGTCTTTTTTAGGAGATTCCTGCTTCACTTCTTGCTTCATGGGCAGCACATCAATAATCGCAATGCCATCAGATCGCTTCAGCGCCGTAGAAAGAGAATCTACCAATCGCTCCTGCATGTCGTCTTTTTTAACCAGACGATCTACAACAACTTCGATATCGTGAGTTTTGTTTTTATCCAGCTCAATATTGTCACTTAGCTCACGCGCTTCGCCGTTAATGCGCACTCTCACAAAGCCCTCAGCGGCCAGCGCAGACAACAGTTTTTGATGCGTCCCTTTTTTACCGCGCACCACCGGAGCCAAAATCTGGAAGCGCGTTTTATCCGGCAGTTCCATCACCTGATCGACCATTTGGTCGATGCTTTGGGGCGCAATCGACCGGTCACACACGGGGCAGTGAGGCTGTCCGGCTCGACCATACAGCAGGCGAAAATAGTCGTAAATCTCGGTCACTGTTCCTACTGTGGAGCGCGGGTTATGTGACGTAGACTTTTGATCGATCGAAATTGCTGGGCTCAGGCCTTCGATAGCATCGACGTCGGGCTTGTCTACCTGGCCTAAAAACTGGCGAGCATAGGCGCTCAGCGACTCTACGTAGCGCCGCTGGCCTTCGGCAAAAATCGTGTCGAATGCCAAGGAGGACTTGCCTGAGCCCGAGACGCCCGTGAAGACGATCATTTTGTCCCGAGGCAGGTCGAGGCTGATGTTTTTGAGGTTGTGCTGCCTTGCGCCGCTGATGCGAATCAGGTTTTTGGTATCTGAAAGGTCGATGCCACCATTAGATTCAGCGGGCGCATCGACATGGGCGGCTGGTCTGGCCTTTGTCGATTTGCGAGCGGTTGTTTTTGGGGTTGCCTTAGCCTGGTCGGCTTGGGAATTTTTAGCCTGGTCGGATTTTTTTTGGGATGAAGGCATGGGGCAAACTTACGAGCCAGAAAAGGCGATAGCGCGAACGTTAACGGGCAAAAACATTTCTTCATGATAGACCACCGCGTAAGGTCTCTGCTGTCTCTCTGCCGTTCGCGTTGGGCAGAGGCTAAGCTTTAGACTAATTGACGAGCTAGAGTGAGCTTAAAAATGGATATAAAGGAATGTATACAGGCGCAGCGATCGCACTTCGCCACCGGAAAAACGCGATCGCTCACCTTCCGCCGTCAGCAGCTACAGGCCCTCAAAACCGCCGTTGTAGCAGCCGAAAACGACATCTCAGCCGCGCTAAAAGTCGACTTGGGCAAATGCGCCGTGGAAGCCTTCGTCAGCGAAATCGCCCTGGTCACTGGCGATATTGACTATGCGCTCAAGCACTTATCTGGCTGGACAAAGCCGCACCGGGTCGGGGTACCGATTCCCTTTCAGCCTGCTAGCGCCCAGCTCACACCCGAGCCACTAGGCGTTGTGCTCATTATCAGCCCGTGGAACTATCCTTTTCAGCTAGCGCTCGGGCCTTTGGTAAGTGCGATCGCCGCCGGGAACTGCGCCATTATCAAGCCTTCAGAAGTGTCGGCTCACACCTCAGCATTACTGGCTCGTCTGATCGCGGACACCTTTCCCGCAAACTATGTGAGCGTGATCGAAGGCGGCGTAGAAGCCAGTCAGTCTTTGTTAGCAGAACCCTTTGACCACATATTTTTTACGGGAAGCCCGACTGTCGGCACAATAGTCATGCGAGCCGCTGCCGAGCATCTCACGCCCGTTACGCTGGAGCTAGGGGGCAAAAGCCCGTGCGTTGTCACGGCCAGCGCAGATATTAAAGTGACGGCGCGGCGAATTGTTTGGGGCAAGTGCTTCAATGCGGGGCAAACCTGTGTGGCCCCAGATTATTTGCTGGTGCATAAGCGCATTAAGGCAGATTTACTGGAGGCGATCGCTCAAACCACCACCGCGTTCTTTGGCGACGACATGGCCAGCAGTCCTGACTATGGGCGAATTGTCAGCGATCGCCATTTTCAGCGCCTTAAGCGGCTAATGGATAGTGCGATCGCCTCAGGTAAAACGGTCATCGGCGGGCAGAGCGATGCTGAAACTCGCTATATGAGCCTGACGGTTATAGATCAGGTTTCTCCCGAGGCAGACGTCATGCAGGAAGAGATTTTTGGGCCGATTTTGCCCGTGTTGGACTATGAGGATTTTGGGGAGGCGATCGCCTTCATTAACCAGCGCCCCAAACCCCTCGCCCTGTATCTATTTTCAACCAACGCTACCGAGCAGCAAGCCATCCAAACCCAAACCTCCTCCGGCGGACTGTGCTTCAACGAAACCGTCAGTCAATACGCCATTCCAGGGCTACCCTTTGGCGGTGTGGGGCAAAGCGGTATGGGATCTGCCCATGGCAAAGCTGGATTCGATACGTTTTCTCATTACAAAAGCGTATTGAAAAAGTCTAACTGGCTAGATTTGCCGCTGCGCTATCCACCCTACAACGGCAAACTCCCCTGGTTAAAAAAGCTGTTATAACGACCGAAAGTACAACATGCGCTAGATGCGAACCATGGACGGATTGAAAAAGGAGGATTGGAGTTGTTCTATGCCATTTTTCGAGCCATTTTCTGGGCCATTTTCTGAGCTGACAGCAGGCAAATCATCTAAAAGCTGAGCGATAGTTTTGCCAAAAATGGGATGCGGCCACTGAGGTGCAATATCTATTAGCGGCACCAGCACAAAAGCTCTCTCATGCAGGCGCGGATGCGGCACTGTCAGTCCGGGCAAGTCGATAATTTGATCGCCAAATAGCAGCAGGTCAAGATCCAACGACCGGGCTCCCCAGCGCTCTTGCCGAACCCGACCAAACTGATTTTCGATGGCGAGTAGCTGATGTAGGAGCGATCGCGCACTTAGCATCGTCTCAACCACAACACAGGCATTGAGATAATCGGGCTGTGGCGGGCCAACCGGGGCGGTTTTGTAGAGGTGCGATCGCGCCACCACCCTAACCCCTTCAGCCTCATTAATGACCTCCACCGCCTCAAATAAAATGCGTTGAGAGTCGCCCAAGTTTCCACCCAGGGCAATGGCAGCTTGAATCCATTGACTCATTGACTTGACTCATTGACTTGGGCTCGTGGTTAACTACACCTGACCGGACAGCACACCCCGCACTCGGCCCGTAAGCTGATCAGCCGTGAGCACACCTTCAATGCGATCAACCGACTGCCCATCCTTAAACAAAACCAGCGTAGGCAGCGCATGAATGCTGTGCTGAGAGGCAATTTGCGGATACTTCTCAGTATCGATTTTAACGATTTTGACTTCGCCCTTCAGCTCACTGCCCACCTGAGTCAAAATTTTGGCCATCATCTGGCAAGGCCCACACCAGTCAGCGTAAAAATCTACCAGCACCGGCTCATCAGAACCGCTGATCATCTCATCGAAGCTGTTGAATTGCTGTTTAACTGCCATGTAGTTATTTATGGGGTTGAAAACGACCCCTACATGCTAGTTGCCTGGCTCAATCGTGTGTAGATTACTACTGATTAATTTAGGGATCTTAATCTATGAGCATCTATGAGCATCTATGAGCAAATTGCTCCACCGCCCCGCGAAATATTACAGTGATTAAGCAAATTTTTACAAGGAAAAACCCCATGGCTGCATTACTGGCTGGATCACTGACGGATCAGGTTGCCCTCATCACAGGCTCATCGCGAGGTATTGGCAAGGCCACTGCGCTAGCACTGGCTGACGTTGGAGCCAAAATTGTCGTGAACTATGCTCGCTCTAGCCATGCAGCAGAAGCGGTTGTCAGCGAGATTGTTGCGAATGGCGGGGAGGCGATCGCCCTTCAAGCCGACGTCTCCAAAGCCGACGAAGTAGACCCCATGGTCAAGGCCACCATGGACAAGTTCAGCCGCATTGATATCTTGGTAAACAACGCAGGCATCACCCGCGACACCCTGCTGCTGCGCATGAAGCCCGAAGACTGGCAGGCCGTAATCGACCTCAACCTGACCGGCGTCTTTCTCTGCACTCGCGCCGTTAGCAAAATCATGCTGAAACAGCGCTCAGGCCGCATCATCAATGTCTCATCGGTCGCTGGGCTAATGGGTAACCCAGGTCAGGCAAACTATAGCGCCGCCAAAGCGGGCGTAATTGGCTTCACCAAAACGATTGCTAAGGAGCTAGCGCCTCGTGGCATCACCGCTAACGCGATCGCCCCTGGCTTCATCGCCACCGATATGACAGACGACTTAAAAAACACCGAAGAAATCCTCAAATACATCCCCCTCGCTCGCTACGGCACACCCGAAGAAGTCGCTGGCCTCATCCGCTTCTTAGCCGCCGATCCCGCCGCCGCCTACATTACCGGCCAAGTCATGAATGTAGATGGCGGTATGGTGATGCATTAGAGGTCGTAGGCTTGCGTGTTCGACTACTATGCGAGAAATAAGAATGGCTCAAGGCCCATGGGAAATTCGACGATATATCAATGAAAAGGGGCTACGCCCTTTTGAAGAATGGCTCTCAACACTCGTTAAAAAGGCACAGAGGCGGGTTGACGCTTGCCTTAAAAGAATAGTCGTCGGCAATTTTGGAGATTACGCATCAGTTGGTGAAGGCGTTTACGAAGAGTGCAATCCTCACAGCCCACCCATCGTTATCCTGGGCTCCGAGGGACAAATGGGAATTGTAGCAGGTTCAATTGAAGAGCTAGTCGCCCGGCTCACCAGCGGGAAATCTAGAAGAGAAAGCCTTTCAGTCACGTCAAGACTTTAAGTTTTACTCAGGGCAGCTTTCACAGCCGCCCTTTGGTCGCGGCGAGTGATCCAGCGGTGATAGGTGCGGTTGTGAACGGCGACGGAGTGGCCCATCATGCGGGCGGATACAGTATCGGGGAGGCCAACGCCGATGGTGCGGACGGCCCAGGCGTGACGCAAGTCGTAGGGGGCGAAGGGAATTTTGTAGCGTTTGAACTGGAGGGAGACCTGCTGGCCGACAAGCTGGAGGGTGGTTTGGCTCAGGTCGGTGTTGAGCTTGGGAAGCTTTACCTTGCGCAGGTTAAAGGCGTCTATCCACTCGGGGTAGAAGGGCCAAACGTCGTGCTGGCCGGTTTTGGTCACTTCGGTGACTTCAATGGCGGCTTCTTCGTCGCCGCCGGTGAGCATGGCGTAGTCGCAAAAGAATACCTCGTGGTTGCGCAGGCCGTAGGTAGCCATGATGCCGTATACAAACTGCCATTCGGGATTGGGAATTTTTTGGTAGGCGGCAAGAATTTCTTCGTCGGTGGGAAGGGTGCGCCTCTGGGTTTTGCTATTGCCGTAGTTGCCCCAAAATGCTTTTAGCTCGGTAGGCAAAGGCGCATTGAGAAAGGTCGCTAGGGCATCTAAGGCGGTGCAGCAGCACTGGCGGCTGCGGGAGTTGGCTTTGGTGCTTTGAACGGTGGCGGTGATCGCCTCGGGGAGCGAGAAGCTGGCGTGTTGAGAAGCAATCCGCTGTAATTTCCGCAGATACGGCACGTAGGCTTTTTCCCAGGTAGTGCGCACGGATGCGGGCTTGCTGCTATCTGCTCGTAGCTGAAAAAAGTGGACTTCAAAGGCGGCAATCTGCTCAGCTAAATCTGCACCTGCTCGCCTGAGCCCAGCTACTGGGCCGAGATAGTCCTGCCAGTCGAAGGTGTTTTCAATGAGCTGGGCGGCGATGACTTTGGCTGTTTTTTCGATTTGCTTCAGGCCCGCTTTGTGAGCGGGCAGGCCCAAAGGAATGCGCTGCTGATAGGCGCGGAGCTTTGGACTGTCTGGGCGAGGCGGGAAGGTGCCTCGGAGGTTGAGCTTTTCGCAGCGTCGCTCGATTTTGAGGCCTAACTTGGCAGCTTTTAGGCGCTGGTTGACGGCGGCTATCTGGGAATCTAGAGGATGTGCGGCTGTATTGGTCGTCATAGTCAGGCTGTCATCGTCAAGCTGTCATCGTCAAGCTGTCATCGTCGAGCGGAATAGTTCAGAAGGCTGTTTGGCTATTATTTATCTAGAAGGAAATGTTTCAGGTATAGCGTTAGTTGTTACGATAGCCAAAGCCGAATTAAATCATTAAGCGTAGGGTACGCGATTCATTATGAGCCGTGTAGGAGTTTTATTACTAAATTTGGGTGGGCCAGAAAAGCCGGAGGACGTGCAGCCCTTCCTTTTTAACCTGTTTTCCGACCCTGAGATTATCCGGATTCCCTTTCCGGCGCTGCAAAAGCCGCTGGCCTGGTTTATCTCTAGTCGTCGGGCTAAAACTTCTCAGGCAAACTATGAGCAAATTGGCGGTGGCTCTCCTTTGCGTCGCATTACTGAAGAGCAGGGCGCTGCGCTGAAGACCAAGCTCGAAGAACAAGGCAAAGATGCCAAAGTGTATGTGGGGATGCGCTACTGGCATCCGTTTACAGAAGAGGCGGTTGCCAAGATCAAGCGCGATGACATCGATGAGCTGGTTGTGCTGCCGCTGTATCCTCAGTATTCTATTAGCACCAGTGGCTCTAGCTTTCGCCTGTTGGAGCAGCTTTGGAAAGAAGATCCTAAATTAGGATCTATTGACTATACGCTCATCCCTTCTTGGTATGCGCGTCCTGGCTATATCAATGCGATGGCTGGACTCATTCGCACTGAGCTAGATAAGCTACCTAATCCCAACGGCGCTCACATTTTCTTTAGCGCCCATGGCGTGCCAGTAAGCTACGTAGAAGAATTTGGCGATCCGTATCAGCGGGAGATTGAGCACTGCACTGACCTAATTATGCAGGCATTGGGCCGGCCTAATGAGCATACGCTGGCCTATCAAAGCCGGGTTGGGCCGATTGAGTGGCTACAGCCCTACACCGAAGATGCGATTAAAGCGCTGGCTGAGCAGGGCGTTAATGATTTGGTGGTGGTGCCGATTAGCTTTGTCTCTGAGCACATTGAGACGCTGCAAGAGATTGATATTGAGTATCGTGAGCTGGCTGAAGAAGCGGGGATTGAGGGCTTTCATCGGGTGCCGGCGCTGGATACGGATGAAAGCTTTATTGCTGATTTGGCTGCGATGGTGGATGAGGCGATCGCAGCCAAACCCGTCCACTTCTCCGACCTGGAAAAGCCCGAGAAAAAAGTCAAAATTTACCCCCAAGACAAGTCTGCTTGGGGCATGACGCCGGTAGCCGAAGTGTGGAACGGTCGGCTGGCAATGCTAGGATTTTTAGCGCTGCTAGCAGAAATTGTCACCGGGCAAGGGCCGCTGCACTTAATCGGGCTGCTGTAGGCTTCAAGGGCAGGCAGGGGAAAGGCTCAATTGCTGATGACCTTGCTGATGACCTTATAGTGTAAGAACACCTCATCCCCTTCAACCCGAGAGGACTGTAGGGTTAGCCGGGGCGTTCTCGGCAGCGTGAAGCCCAAGCCGCCGACTGGAGTAGGCGCTGTTTTGCCACCAATCAGCAGCGGGCAAATCGTTAAGTACAGCTCGTCAATTAAGCCATCGGCGAGTAGTGAAGCGACTAGCTCACCGCCGCCCATGACGAGGAGATTTTCAATCGGCAAACGACTGGTTGCCGCTGATAACGATGCCTTCCCGGCTCGGAGATCTTGCATGATATTGTGCCAGCTGAAGGGACGCTCGGTGATCAGGATGTGTTCAAAAGGCTTTTGTTGGTTTGCGATCGCCCCCCACAACGCCATCCCTTCTAAGGTGGTGATCAGCCAGCGGGGGATGGGCTGCTGGAAAAAGCGGTATTGCAGATCGAGGTTGCCGGTAGCTGAGCAGACAATTTGAATAGGCTGGTCGGGCTGGTGGCGCGATCGCCTTGCTGCCATGAGGGCTGAATTGGTCACAGATAGCGTTGTGCCATAAGCTCGCAGCGTCCTGGCCCCAAACAAAGTTGCGTCGGCTCTGGCAACCCGCGCTTCTAAGTGTGCCTTGTCGGCTGCCGATGGGAAACGAGCCGCCGAGCCGCTAGCATCTGCAATCTTGCCATCTGCGCTCATCGCCAGTACGACTGTAATATGGGGACGATTCTTCATAGCGATTCTTCATAGCGATTCTTTAGCGGCGGCGCATCAAGTAGAGTTGTAATTTATACCCGATTCTTTATCATTGTTAAAGAGTCGGCGTAACTTTGGTAGTACGCATACCCAATAACGCTGACTTGGCAGATAATCTAAGCAAAGCTAACTACGTAGAGATACGCCTGCTATGGCTAACCGTTCGCGCTCACTCAGGCGAAATCTGCTCATTAAGATCTTGGCGTTTAGTATGCCAATTTTGCTCTTGGGGCAGTATGTAGCGCTGCGCAAGGCCAGAACTAGCCTGTTAGAGACAGCTCGCCAAAACCTCACCAGCAGCGCTGTTCGCAAGGCCGAAGAGCTAGAAACCGGGATTCAGTCGATTGAAGCCAATCTTGACCTGCTGGGCCAAACGACTGCTTTTCAATCAGGCGACGCTCGCAGCATTGAGCAAATGCTGTCTCGCTTTGCCCAGGATACGCCTTACAGCATTAGCTGCGTTGAGCTAATGGCCCCGATGGCTGAGCAGGCAACCGTGAACACCTGCGCTGATAAAGTTTCTTCAAAAGCCCCTTCAAAATCTTTTTCAGGCGCTTCAGCAGCAGACGCCTCAGCCAAAAAGCGCTCTATTATCCCTACGGCCAAGCAGGTGCCCTGGCTACAAAACGGCGGCGTTGAAACATCAGACTTTTATGTGTTTTCGCCGGGGCCAGATGCAGAAGCGGCTGCCCCTGATTCGGAGCGGGCGCTGATTAAGTTTGTGGTGGCAAGCCCGCTGTATGGCCCCGATGGCGAGCTGCGCTATACCATTGCCATGGAAGTGTCCATACTACAGCTTCAAGATATTGAGGATCAGTCTCTGGTGGGTGAAACCGTCGTAATTGATCCAAACAACGTCATCATCACGCATCCCGATCCTAATCAAGTGGGTAAAAATATCGCCGATTTACGGGATGGGCCAAGGCTCGAAGATACTATTGGCAACGTCAATGCAGGCGCTGATGGGTTTGTTCATCTCTTTGGCTTTGTGCCAGGAAGTGACGAAGAATGGTTAGCAGGCTACAGCGGCTTTAACGTGCCCGTGAGCCCTAAGAAGAACAGCCAGTGGACGGTGCTGGCCGTGACACCGGTTGATCGTGCCCTTTCTGGGCTAGGTGAAATTCGCAGCGTGTTAATTATCCTTACGGTAGGACTAGCGGTGACTAGCGGCCTGTTTGCCCTTCAGGTAGCCCGCAGTTTTTCACTGCCTATAGAACGTTTGATTCGCTATACCCAAAATATCAACGACCTCTCTGAGCTGAAGGAGGCTCCCCACAGCTCAAATATTTGGGAACTAGACTACCTCGGGACTGTGATTGAGCGAATGTTGCGTCGGCTTAGGGAAAATTCGGCTGAGCTGCGCCGCGCCTGGAAAGATGCTCAAATGGCAAACCAGCTCAAAAATGAGTTTTTGGCTAATACTTCTCACGAGCTGAGAACGCCGCTGAACGGCATCATTGGCTCGATTCACGTGATTCGTGACAACCTCTGCGATTCTCGCGCTGAAGAGCTGGATTTTTTAGAGCAGGCAGATAAATCGGCGCTGCACCTGCTCTCGGTGATTGAAGATATTTTGAGCATTGCCAAAATTGAGTCTGGCACTCTAGATATAAAACTGGTCTCGATTGACCTGCGCCCTATTTTGCAGGATGTTTTAGATATGCAGGTGCTTCAGTTTCAGCAAAAGGGCTTGCAGCTCATTCGCCCAGCGCTAGCAGAGCCGATTATGGTTTCGGTGGATCGCTCAAGGTTTAAGCAGGTGCTCCTCAATGTGCTTTCTAACGCGATGAAGTTTACCGACGAGGGATCAGTTGAGATCAGCGTGACGACAGGGGGAAAATCGGGCGATTCTCCCCATCAGATATCGCCAGCAAAGACACTTCGCGAAGGCGATCGCTCAAACTCCCCCGGCAAACTCATTATGCCATCTGGCCCGTGGGTAAAAATTACGGTCAAAGATTCTGGCATCGGCATTGAGCCCCGGCATTTGCCTAAGCTCTTTAAGCCGTTTGTAATGGTCGATGGCTCCCACACCAGACCCTACGAGGGAACGGGGCTAGGGCTGGCAATTTCGCGAAACTTTATGCGCCTGATGCAGGGCGATATGACGATTAGCAGTGAGGGGGCAGGGCAGGGCTCAGTGGTCACCATTGTGATGCCTCAGCTAGTGGCGGAGTCGAGCAATGGGGCGGGGCAGGGTTTAGCGGCGGGCGATCGCTCAAAGAACGGTAAGGTTCCATCGGATGCTCAGACGACGGCGGCGGTGTTTTCTAAGCAGTAGGGCGGCACGCGCACACCCGGGTTTCTGGGCTTGACGTTGCGCTAGGCGTTGAGAACCTGCACAATTTCTTCTATTTGCTTTAGGTACTTTGCCTCGTTCATAGCGGCGCGTCCTATATCCGCCGTAATTCCATTGGCTAGCGATAGCCAAGACCGACAGCCGCCATAAGAGTCGTGCCAGCTTAGGGTAATGGGCTCAGGGAAACAATAGGCTCGCAGCGCCAAAACGTACAGTGGCTGCTTGGGCTTCCACTTCAGGCGCTCTTGGGCAAGGTTTGGCTGCCAAATGTGAAAAGCCGATAGCGCAGCGACTTTATCAGCATCGTCGGTCAAAAAGATGTGAGTAATGTCTGCCCAGGCTTTAAGCGTAAGGGTTTCTGGGTGCCAGCCTTTAGCAACCGGTTTTACGGCATTTTGATCCTGAGGCTTAAGTAGCTCAGGCTTTTGATGCTCAAAGGTAGGAAACAAAACGACCTGATTAGCTTCGGCAGAGAACTTTCCTTGGCTCTCTTTAATGCCGCCCTTGCGCAAGAGCAGGATGGTTTTGCCTTGGGCCAGCGCGTCTATGGCAACTGACCATTCTTTCAGCGCCGTTGTTAGGGTTATCTGTGGTTTCTTAGGTGACTTCTGGGCTGTGAGCATTGCGATCGCCTCTGGCTATGTAGTTTGGCTATGTAGTTTGGCTATGTAGCTTGGCTATACAGTTAATCGATAAAATGCAGTTTACTTTTGAGGAAGGCCAAACCGACTTTGAACCCAGCTTAAGCTGAGCGCACCTAGCATGCAGCCTATGGCGTAATAGGCAAAGTCGGGCCAGGAGAAAGAAGTGCCCAGGAGTAAGCGCCACCATAGCTGCGATTGCCAGATAGGGGGAAAGTCAATGAGCTGTGAGAATTCAATGATAGATGAGATTAGGAAGGTGGCGATCGCAATCCTCTCCACCCGCCAGCGCACCTGCCAGCACCCCACCAGCCAAATCCAAAACATCTGATAGAGCATATCACCGCTATAGTCATTGACCCAGGATTGACCCCACCCGCTGTATGCCTTGCTGCCCAGCCCCATAGCAACTAATAGGCCAATCACAACAGAACATAGCAACCGATACTGATAAAGGACGCGGATCGTTGAAAATTTTGTCATAAGCTTGAGCTAAGCGCAGGTGTATACGTCTATAGCTACAAGGTGAAAGCGGTAAAACTCGCAATCACTCACCGCTAACAACCGGCGTCTCCAACGACAGATAGTTCTTTGGTTTGTCCTTCGGCTTCAACGGTAACGGTGCCCTCAGAAATAGCAACAGATTCAATTTTACCGGGTTCGCCTAGCATAACGTCAACATCAACATCAATTGCACCATCTTCTGTTTCAAAAGTCTGGCTAGTCTGCTGTCCATAAAACTCTTCTCCGCTGGCCGCTGTTCGAGTCAGCATCGTGAGTCCATTATCAAACACCATGAATGCTTTTCCGTTGCCCGTGCTGTCGGCTCCATTAAAGAACAAACCACCATTCTCTCGAAATGTTTGTGCCGTTTTCCCATAATGTCATTCCACAGCCGCCCCCACCCGCTGCAAACAGCTCATCAGAGGTATATGTGCCAACTTCGACTAGGAACGGCTTGCTTTCTGAGTTTTCGACAGGCGTCGGTGAATCGGTATTGGGAGAAACCGTTTCACAGCCTGACAAGCTCATGAACAACATCAATCCGAGTGAAAGGCCCGATGGCAGAAAATAGTTTTTCATAGTCTTGCTTTGGATCAGGGCAAAGGCATCTTAACCAGTGAGCACTTTGAGCAGGTATTCATTGTCCCAGCTAGCGCGTAGTCGCTTATTTTTAACCCCCAGCTTAGCTGTTTTCTCGTGGTTTAGACCGCTCACGGCCAGGTGTCTGAGCAGACATTGGGCAAATTCCCTCATGCACTAGGCTATTCGGATGAGATTATTTATGCGTATTTAGCGACCGATTTAGAAAAGCTGACCGAAGCTCCGGCGCTGGATGAAGACGAAGATATTGAGGGGGTGCTGATGAGTGCCGATGAGCTAGATCAGGCCACTTTGACAGGCGTGCCGGTAGATGCCAAAACGATTGCGGCGTTTTATATAGCAAAGGCATCTTTCTTATGATCGATTTTGAGGCCCTCACTGCTCGCTATACTAAGGCCCGAGACTTTTGTAGAACGATTGGACTATGGCTGATGAGCTGGTGCTGTTTTGGCATCGTCGAGACTTGCGGATTCAAGATAATTTGGGACTGATGGCGGCGCGCGATCGCACCCCAAAACTCATCGGTATATTCTGCTTAGACCCCGGCATCCTGGACTGTGACGACATTGCCCCAGCCCGAGTCACCTACATGATCGGCTCTTTGGCTGAGCTGCAAGAAAGCTACAAGTCAGCCGGGAGCGAGCTGCTGATTTTACAGGGTGATCCTAAAAAAGCCATTCCCAAGCTAGCTAGCGCGATGGGAGCCGCTGCGGTGTACTGGAATCGTGATGTGGAGCCCTATTCCCGGCAGCGTGATACCGATGTAGCCAGCGCGCTCAAAGAAAAAGACATTGAACGATGCACTCAGTTTTGGGATCAGCTATTAAACGATCCAGACAGTATAAAAACAGGCTCAGGCGATCCCTATAAGGTGTACACGCCCTTTTGGCGAAACTGGTTGGAGCATCCAAAGGCTGAGCCCGTTGGTGCTCCAGAGAATATAACGGGTCTGAGCCCGCGTGAAAAGGCGATCGCTGACGAGGCGGGAACTATTGAACTGCCGTCTGCTAAGGATTTGGGCTACGAGTGGGAGAACGAACTGCTACTTGCGCCGGGTGAGGCGGCGGCGCTAACGAAGTTAGAAGAGTTTTGTGATGGTCGAAGGGCGATTGCAGAATATGACGAACAGCGAAATTTTCCGGCAATTCCCGGCACCTCTACGCTCAGCGCCGCGCTCAAGTTTGGCACCATTGGCATTCGCACCGTTTGGGCCGCTGCTACCGAAGCCTATAGCAACGCTCGCAGCGATGAAACCCATGAAAATATCCGCACCTGGCAGCAGGAACTGGCTTGGCGAGAATTTTACCAGGGCGTGATGCATTTTTTCCCCGAGCTAGCCGAAGGCCCCTACCGCGATCGCTTCAAAGATTTTCCCTGGGACAACAACGAAGATCATTTTCAAGCCTGGTGCGAAGGTAAAACCGGCTACCCGATTGTCGATGCGGCTATGCGTCAGCTCAACACCATCGGGTGGATGCATAACCGCTGCCGGATGATTGTCGCCAGCTTTTTAACTAAAGATCTGATTATCGACTGGCAGTGGGGCGAAAAGTACTTTATGCAAAAGCTGTACGATGGCGACCTTTCTGCTAATAACGGCGGCTGGCAGTGGAGTGCTTCTAGCGGCATGGATCCCAAGCCACTGCGCATTTTTAATCCGGCTAGTCAGGCGAAAAAGTACGACCCTGACGCTGAATACATTCGCGAGTGGCTACCTGAAATTTGTCACCTTGATACGGGCTCTCTCATCAGCGGAAATATTCCAGCGCAGGCGTTAGAAGGCACTGACTACCCGATGCCGATTGTGAACCATAAAGAGCGACAGGCCGAGTTTAAAGAGCGTTACAAGGCGCAGAAAAGCTAGAGCGCTGTATGTGAGCAGGGCATTGTGTTCTTCGTTAGGAAATGACTGTCTTGGGCTTGACTAATGATGTGTTTCATTACAGCAAGCGTGCGGATGCATAACGCCGATGGCGAGGCTACGCCAACGTACGCTTGCGCGCCACTGAGCCCGCAGTGTAAAACGGTTTTAGCAGCAATTTATATAGTCAGCTAAGTGGCAAGGCTATAGGCTGCATGAGCGTCTGAAATTCTAAGAATTCTTAGCTTCCAAATCCTGATTTCTGCTTGCTGGCCTTTTTCTTCTTCCCCTCCCCTTTCTGTTTTGCGCCTTTGCCAACCTCTTTTAGTGCTGTTTGAAAAAGGTTGTGCAGATGTACGGGCACGCTGGCGCTGTCAGGGAGCTGAGGCGTCAGCGGCTTGCCTCGTTTGGCTAATGCTTTGTCCAAATCTTGCTCAATGTCAAAGTCGGGATTTGCCAGTGCTCTTTTTAGAGGGGGTTGTAGGCGATCGCCATACTTTTCAGCCAAATAGCCCCACACATCGGCATTCACCTGCTCGTCTTCTAAATACTTCAGCAGCAGTCGATCTAGCGCTTCAGCCTGGTCGTCATTCGCTTCACGACTCTCTTGATCCAGTAGCTCAACCAGTCGGCTATAGTCTTTCAAAAAAGTTTGGCCCCACCGAGGATGAGAGAACACGGTTACGGCCTCAGCCCGACGCAAATCTTCTGGCAGCGATATCTCAGGCATCACCATTTTGAGCGACTGCTCGCTGGCTAATAGCTTTTTAGCCGTTAGGCTCTCTTCGCCGATCGCATTCATCGCTTCGGTCACGTCCTCTTCAGACGCGCCCGCATCTTTAGCCAGCTCCTGCAAAGACTTATTGGAATCCAAGCCAGCCTCAGCCAATTGCCGTTCACTGGTTTGAGCCTGGTAGGCTTGCAATTTTTTATTGAGTTCGTAACCCGATAGCGTCAGCGGCGGCGTCCCAAAGAACGCTAAAAAGTCATCATACTGCTGCTGCACCGACTCCCAGGCGGCTTCTTTAAGTTCAGGGGCATCGCCATACAGCTGCTGTGGAAACCATTTTTTAAAGTTACCAATGGCAACCGCAAGCTTGGGTTTGCCCAGCTTGCCTAGCAACGTTAATGGGCCTGAGAATATCCAGCTATCTTCGGTAAGGGGCAGCACTCTGGCGAGCACTATCTCACCAGGACTCAGCCGAGACATCGTTTCTGCGGGTCGCGATGAATCTTTGCAGACGCTGTACTGCTTATCAGTGAGCCAATTCGTCAGGCTGTAGCCTTCAGCCGCAGCGCTGCGTACGACGAACAGCCCATTAAAGCCGCTTGGCCACTGCTTTAGCTCAGCTTTTGTCTGGGGTGAAATCGCTGGATTTTCTTGTAGAAACCAGTCAATTACAGAGCGATCGCCAATGCGTCCTTCACTCAAAAACATGTCAATGGCCAAATCTGTGCGGTTCAGGCCCGACAGAACTGGCTTTGCCCAGCGACTTAGCTGTTGGGCGCTGAAAGCCTCTAATGCTGTTGCGATCTCGTCCTCAGCGTCTAAAACGAAGTCGGTTAAGTCTTGCTTGAGGGCTAGGTAATGCTGGATGCGCTGCGATAAATCGTCGTCATCCAAACTGCTTTCTTTTGAGTTAGCCGCCGATCTGTCTGTCTGTTTCTGTACCATTTAATCTGAATAGCCTTTCGCTTAAGCTGTGATTCTAACAACACAATAGGCCAACCGGGCGTAAACCCGATTGGCCTATTGATGTCAATTATCAAATGCTACTCACAAAGTAAGCACCTGTCAGATTGTCTATGCAGTGCGCTTAGTAACAGCGTAATAGATGAAGAGCGCTATGATAGCACCCAGGACAGCTACGATAATGCTACCAATTCCTAAGCTTGCTGATGCGCCAAGAGCAAGTGTCCCTGTAGTGATTAGAGTGTAGAGAAATCCACCCACAAACGCGCCCACTACACCCAACACCATAGTACCAATGATACCAAGACCCTGATGTCCAGGATAGATCGCACGAGCGATCGCCCCAGCAATTAAACCTAATACGATCCAAGCGATAATGCCCATAGAAGTGATTCTCCAGTTAAATTAGTTCAATTTGAAGAGTGGAAAAGCAAATCCTTCTCTGACACGTCTTCTCAAGTGCCTTTACTTTATCGGAAAAGACTAATTTTTCTTCTCCCCCGTAGGACATAGCGCGGCATATACCCTACGTATGATTTAACAGAATGCTTGGTATAGCGCCGTTTAGCCGATCTTTTCTCTCAAGTTAAGACTCACGTTAATCGTTAAGTTTTTTATCTTTAGCCCTTTCGCTATTTTTAGCCTTCCACATCTTTAACTTCCATCTTTAACTTCCACTAAGGGAGGATAGTTTTGATCCCAATTAGGAGTAAAGTTTTAGTACTGGCCAATAGTCATGGGCCAACATTTCGCTGTATCAAAAGAGGACAATTCATATGGCCGCTTCTTTCTTACCTACTATTTTGGTTCCTGTCGTTGGTTTGGTTTTCCCCGCGATCACCATGGCCGCTCTATTCCTTTACATTGAGCGCGGTCAAGCGACCACCGACGGCGGGTCAAGCAGCACCTGGGGTCAGGTGGCCGAAGACAGCCAAACAGAGGTTGTCTAGCCTATAGCCACTCACAAACGCGTTTAATGATTGCTTTCGATGATGATTGTGGCAATAATTGCGCTTTAGCCTCATAGCGAAGACCCTCAACCAAAACTCTTAACTCAAAAGCGACCGACCCACTAGATGGATCAGGTCGCTTTTGAGTTGGGCTATTGGGGCCGTTAAATCGCCGAACCGGTTCCGATATAAGAGCCGTAGAAAAAGATGCCAACGACAACCAGCACGCCTGTGCCGGCAACCGTCGCGACAATCCATAGGGGGATTTTACCGTTTTGAAACATGGAACGCTCTCCTACTCACAACGTTGATAATTTAAGCCAGTGTCTTCTTGTTAACCGTTTTGCTAAAGCCGTCTAGTTAAAGAAGTAGCTAGAGAAAAGCAGACCGGTCACAAAGACGATGAGCAAACCTAAGTACAAAGACGTTCGGTTTAGCTCTACGGGCTGCTTGTTTGGGTTAGTGGGTCTATCAGCCATGGGTGGGGGCTCCTATCGTTGAATGAACTGCATAGCGGCGATCGCGCCTAAAAAGAAAACTGAAGGTATACCCAGCGCATGGACAGACAGCCAGCGCACGGTAAAAATCGGATAGGTAATCGGCTCGTTGGGGTTTCCACTGGTCATAGACTAAAGTCTCCAAAAAATGATGTTTTTAAACAAAGCTAGCTATCAAGCCAGCTAGTTGTCCGCTAATTATCGAGGCAACACAGTATCAGGGTTGTATCGGTTGTCAATAATCTGCATCTCCGACTGATTAGTCGGATAGTACTCATTAGGCCGAGGCGTGCCGAATGCATCGTACGCGAGCCCCGTCGAAACAAATAACCAACCCGCAATAAATAAAGCAGGAATGGTGATGCTGTGAATAATCCAGTAACGAACGCTCGTTACAATATCGCCAAAAGGCCGTTCGCCAGTATCGCCAGCCATATCTTAAATTCTCCTAACTAAAGCAAATCAACACTTAGTAATCATCATACGAAACTCTCAGCACCCCTCACAACAAATCTCTAAAAATTCGTTCAATTAAATTTTAAGCCGCTGCCACCGGCTCCGGTTCATAGCGCAGCAAATACCCGCGCTGACCCAGCACATAGCCTTTGTCATCATCCAAAAACTTAATTCGGTAGAAGTTAGTCGGCACGTTTTCAACGGCCTTGTCCTTCTTCCATGTTTTGCCACGGTCGTCACTCACCAGCAGGTTGCCGCTACCGCCTGTCACCCACAGCTCTTCAGGCGTACGATAAGCAATATCCAACAGCCCCCAACCAGAAGCAAACTCAGGGTTGATAGGCTCGCTCCAGTCTTCGTAGTCCGCCTTCCCAGTGCCAACCTTCTCAGTGCCAACCTTCTCAGTGCCAACCTTCTCAGTGCCAACCTTCTCAGTGCCAAC
>PPFU01000261.1_pt1 | contig 22005 bp, 20 predicted proteins | sample 1535991 | NCBI WGS metagenome assembly PPFU01 (sample SAMN04901290, study PRJNA319586) | Hypolithon metagenome, whole genome shotgun sequencing project. | isolation source: Antarctic Hypolithon | place: Antarctica: Miers Valley | collected 2014
GCTTCAAGGGCGATCTCCTGCGGCGTGCGCGTCATGTGGTCGAAACTCCATGTCAGCGCTACGGCCATCAGCAGCGACGCGACGCCGACAATGGTAGCGTGTACCACGTAACGAGAACGGCGGGGCCGCGCCTCGATAAAGGTGCAGCTTTCGTGGTCGTAGTAGTAATAGCGATTACGGGCCATCAGGGACAACTATGTCTGGAGCGGTGCCCAAAGGCAGCACGCAGAGTGACAGGGGTAGCGGCTCAGGGTGGGAGAGAGCCAGGGCGACGGGGGTGATTACGACCCCGTAACAAATCGAGAAGAATTTAGACGATAGGCTCCGGGGTGTCAACACGCAAGGTGAAGCAGGCATGAGTCCTATTCAAAGTTCTTGCCTAACACCTTGTATATCGGCAGCTTCGCCTTTATTCGTAATCCGATTCGAAATATTCTGTGCTGCGCTGCGGACCTTGCTTGCCTTTGCTCTGCATGCGCGAGGCCAGCCGCTCGGCAAACACCTGCGCCGGATCGTACCCGTAATGCTGGAGCAGGTAGTTCATCGCGATCACCTCGCAGATCACCGTCACGTTTTTGCCCGGCGTCACGGGCAGCTTCACCAGGGGCAGCTCCAGGTCCAGAATGTTGCGCGTATCGTCGATCATGCCGATGCGCGTGTACTCTTCGTCGGCATCCCAGAGTTGCAGGTTGACCACCACCTCGACGCGTTTCTGGAAGCGGATGGCGCGGATGCCGAACATGGCGCGCGCGTCGATAAGGCCAAGGCCGCGAATCTCCATAAAGTGCTGCACCAGGTCGGTGCCGGCGCCCATGAGCACGTTGTGCTTGCGCGTGACGATCACCACGTCATCGGCCACCAGCCGGTGTCCCCGCTCAATAAGGTCGAGGGCGATCTCGCTTTTGCCGATGCCGGCCTTGCCCACGAGTAGCAAGCCCACGCCGTACACGTCCACGAGCGAACCGTGCACCGTTGTCTGCAGCGCAAACTGGTCTTCCAGAAAATCGCCCAGCTGCGCCATAAAGCGCGTCGTAGGAGCCGAGATGCGCAGCACGGGAATGCCGCGGGCCGTCGCCTGCGCGATCTGCGCCGGGGGCAGCTCGTTGTCTGCCGTCAGAAAAATGGCAGGCAGATCGTAGCTGACGAGTGTGTCGAAAGCATTCGCGCGCGCCTGCTCGTCCATGTGGTTGAGGTAGCGGCACTCGGTGTTGCCCAGCACCTGCATGCGCTGCGACTGAAACAGGTCGGTGTAGCCTGTCAGCACCAGGCCGGGCCGGTGGAGGTTGCGGTCGGAGATGCGCTGCGCGGCCCAGTCTACCTCGTTGAGTTGCTCCACGTCTATCCCTACCCGCTCGCGCAGCTGCTCGACGACAAAGGCGAGCGTGATAAACTCTTTCTGCATAACGAGGCGTTTCAAGGCGGCACAGGGGTTGTGAACGTGATATACCAGGCACGTGGCGTGTAGCGAAAAGGCAGTAGCTGTAAAGCCCACCGCCTGTTTTCCTCACGGCACTTCTACGGTATCGAGCAGGCGCTGCACGAGGTCGTCAGCGGTGACTTCTTCGGCCTCGGCCTCGTAGGTAAGCACAAGCCGGTGCCGCATCACCTCGAGGGCGACAGCGCGCACGTCCTCGGGCGTAACATAGGCGCGGTGCTGCAAAAAGGCGTGCGCGCGCGCGGCCAGGTTAAACGAGATAGACGCACGCGGCGAGGCGCCATAGGCGATAAGGGGTTGCAGCGAGGCCAGCCGGTAGCGCTGCGGCATCCGCGAGGCCATCACGAGATCCACGATGTAGCCTTCCACCCGCTCATCGATGTACAGCTCGTTGAGCACGCCGCGCGCGGCCAGGATCTGTGCGGGCGACACCACAGGCTGCACCTCGGGCGCATTCCCCGTGCGCGCCATGCGGCGCATGATCTCAAGCTCCTCATCGCGCGAGGGGTAGCCCACGTGCAGCTTCATCATAAAGCGGTCTACCTGCGCCTCGGGCAGCGGGTAGGTGCCTTCCTGCTCTACGGGATTCTGCGTGGCGAGCACCAGAAAAGGCTCTTCGAGCTTGAACGTTGTCTCGCCGATGGTCACCTGCCGCTCCTGCATCGCTTCGAGCAGCGCGCTCTGGACTTTGGCGGGCGAGCGGTTGATCTCGTCGGCGAGGATGATGTTGGAAAAGATGGGGCCTTTCTTGATAAAGAAATTAGCCTCTTTCTGGTTGTAGACAAGCGTGCCGAGCAGGTCGGCGGGCAGCAGATCCGGCGTAAACTGGATGCGCTGGAAGCCGGTGCCGATGGCTTTGGCGAGCGTCGAGACGGTGAGCGTCTTGGCCAGGCCGGGCACGCCTTCGAGCAGCACGTGGCCGCCGGCGAGCAGCCCGATAAGCAGGCGCTCGACCATGTAACGCTGCCCGACGACGACCCGCCCGACTTCATCGAGCAGGCTTTCCACAAACCGACTTTCCTGCTGGATACGCTCGTTTACAAAGGACAGGTCGAACGTCTGAGACTGATTCATGTAGCTGGGGGATAGGCGGCAAATGTACGGCAGGTGGCGGCACGCGTGATTCTGTAGCGGGTTAAACGCTGCCCGCGCTCTTTTCTTTCACAGTGGGCTCTCAGTCACGGCGGGCCTCTCAATCACAACAACATTGTTTGCGCCGGGTGCGGCATCAAACCCGCGAGGGTGTTGGCCATGCGGTCGAGCGCAGTGGGCAGCGTAGCCGGCTGGCCCAGCACCAGCATCGAGCGCCCATGCCCGGTGAGGGTTGCGCCGTAGATGCCTTCAAGCGCCATCTCTTCTACTACGGCCACCGTGGCGTTCTCGGCGCGGTGCGTGCCTTCCCACTCGCTGCGCGCGTGAAAGCTCGTCAGCAGGATGGCTCCCATCATCTGCAGGTCGCGCTGCTTGATGGCGCGCACGATGTTGACCACGCGCCTGTTTTCGCTCACGAGATACTGGATGGTGGCGCGGTGGCGCGCGTCTGCGGCTTCGAGGGCGGCAGCCAGGTCGCGGTGTTCGAGGTAGCGAAACGACGCGAGACTTTCAAAGCCACGCCGCTGCAGATGGAGAAGTGCCCGCTGCGCCCGGCGTTGCAGCACCAGGCTACGCGCCGGGCTTAGCCGCCCCGTGCCGGGGTCCACCAGTCCCCACGCCGCCATGTTCTCGGGCATGGCTTCAAGCGCGGCAAACTCGTACGTGCGCGCATCGACGAGGGTGTAAGTGCCCGGCTGCCCGTCGAGCGCGGCGATAAGGTAAGCAAGGCTAAACGGATACAGCGCCGCCCGCAGCGCCGCGGCGAGCGTGTCGAGGCGGGCGTGGCGCTCGGCATCGGCAGCGACGACGCCCGCAAGCGCCACACTCAGGCTCGACAAACGCGCATCCTGAAAGCAGGTCGGGATAGAGCTGACCACGGCCACCTGCACGGGCATATTCTCGCCCAGCCGCCCCAGCACCTCGGTTACCACACGCACTGCCAGCGGCGCGGTATCGTCTTTCTCACTGCCAAAAACCTGCACCCCGCCTTCTTCAAACGCCACATACGACGTGCGCCCCTGCGGGGCGGGCCGCAGCGCTACCGCTGTGCCCTGGGCCAGCGGTAGCATCAGCGCGAAACCATCGAAGTAGTGCGAGTGGTCGCAGACGAGCCCTACACCCCCGCGTGCAAAAGTGGTTGCGGGCGGCTTGCCCGGGCCAAAGTGCGCCTCCAGCAACGCAGCCGCCTGCGCCTCAAGCTGATCGGGGCGGATGGTCGCGCGCGCCTGCATCCGGTTGAGGGCGTGCAAAAACGGCTGCGCCATGGGCGAGAGGCCCGTCCAGCCGGGTTGCAACGGGTCCAGAGGCATATCGTGCAGAGCGGAAACGCGCAGAGGAAAGAATCGCGTAGGTTACGCGTTTTAACGTCTGCCGCTACCTGCTGCGCACGCAGGCAACACGTCCTTGCTGAAAAATTTGCATACCGCCTCGCCCTCGTCGCGCTGGACACGCTTTGTGCAGCGCCTGCTGGCCTACGACCGCGCCCTGATGCTGGTGGTAACGCTGGCTACGCTTTTGCTGGGAGCCACGGCCACGCGGCTGCAAACAGAGCACACGGCAGGCGCTTTTCTGGATGAGACCTCCGAGACCATGCGCGACTTTGAGCGCGTGGGCTCTCTTTTCGGGCAGAGCCGCACCCTGCTCTACGTCGTCTTCCCCACGGCACGGGCCGACGACCCGGCGTTTATGCAGCGGTTACAGGTCCTCACCCTGCACACGGACACGCTTGCAGGCGTAGACCGCGCGCTGAGCCTCGCCACGCTGCCGGTGCCCGTCCGCGACGGGAGCCGACTCACAACGCAGCCTTTTTTCACCCCTGCTCTCGATGCAGAAGCGCTGCGCGTCCGGCTGGATGCCAACACGTTCGCGCGCACCCTGCTGGTGGATTCTACCGGTGGCGCGCCGCTGCTGCTGGTAAAGGTGAACGAGAAATTCAACGACACCCCGGCCCGCATCGGGCTGGTCGAGGCCATACGGCGCGACGCGCGTGCGCTGGCACCCGACGCGGTGCTGGCAGGCTTCCCGAACACGCGCAGCGCGTATGCGCAGCGCATCAGCAGCGAGATGCCGCTTTTCACCGTGCTCGCGCTCGGCCTGTCACTCGCGCTGCTGCTGCTGACGTTTCGCGCGTGGCGCGCAGCCCTGCTCCCCCTGGTCGTCGTGGCGCTGGGGCTTGTGTGGACGGCCGGGCTGATGGTGCTTTTCGGGCAGCAGATCAACATCGTCACGGCGGTGTTGCCCGCGCTGCTCGTCATCATTGGCATGGCAACTGTGGTGCATTTTATGGCCCGCTTCTATCTCGCCTTCGACCGCACGCACGACGTGGAAGCCTCTGTCCGCGAGATGCTGGAAACGGTGGGTTTTGCCGCGCTGCTGACCTCGGCCACCACGCTGGTAGGCTTTGCCGTGATGGCGCTGACGGGCTCGCAGATGCTGGCAGGCTTTGGCGTGTTTGCCGCCCTGGGGGTGGGGCTGCTCTACGCGCTCACGCTTATCGTGCTGCCCTTCGCGCTGCGCCGCCTCCCCCCGCCGCGCGCCAACACAGGCCGCCCCGCTACGGGTGCCGGGGCTGCGGCGCTGTTCGGCATGCTGAGCACGGGTGTCGAACGCCACACGCTGGCGGTGCTGGCAGGCGGCATGCTGCTGCTCATCGGTGCCGGTGCGGGCATGTCGCGCCTTTCCACCGACCTGTATGTGTTTGCCGACTTTAACGCTGACGACCCGCTGCGGCAGGAGATCGCGGTGTTTGAAAAGCACTACGGTGGCCTTATTCCCACCGAGGTGCTGATAGAAAGCAAAACACCCGGCCAGATGCGGTCGCTCGCCACTCTGGAGCGCCTCGACAGGCTGGAGCGCGAGCTGGCAAGACTTCCCGGGGTGGGATCGGCACGGTCGGCGGTGGGTCTCGTGAAAGCGGCCAACCAGGCTTATGGCGGCGGCGACGCCCGGGCCTACCGCCTGCCCTCGCGCTACGAGCTCCCCTTTCTTCAGGCCGCACTCACGGACACCCGTACCGGCACGATGGGCGCGGGCCTGCCCCGCATGGTGGATACCACCTTTACCGCCGCCCGCATCCTCACCGGCGTGGCGGATGTGGGCACATCGCGCATGCAGGCGCTTGTGGATACCATGCAGGCACGGGCGCAGGCCCTTTTCCCTGCGGAAAGATTCGCCGTCACCGTTACGGGCACGGGCGTGCTGACGAGCACCGGCGGGATGGCGCTTCTGCGCAACCTGCTTGTCAGCCTCGCGGTGGCGCTCGCGCTGATCTCGCTCCTTATGGCCGCGCTGTTTAAATCGGCCCGGCTGACGTGGATCAGCCTGCTGCCCAACCTGCTGCCGCTCGTCTGCGTGGGCGGTGCGATGGGCTGGCTGGGCATCTCGCTGCGTCCCTCTACCGCCCTCATCTTTCCCCTCGCGTTCGGCATCGCGGTAGATGACACCATCCATTTTCTGGCCAAATACCGCATGCTGCGCGCCGACAGACTCGGCGTGCGGGACGCGGTGCGCGAGACGCTGCGGGTAACGGGGCGCGCCATCGTGCTCACCTCTGTTGTGCTGATGGCGGGCTTTCTGCTTTTCACCTTTTCCAGCTTCGGCGGCACCGTAAGCCTGGGTGCGCTGACGGCCTCGGCACTAGCTGCCGCGCTGCTGGCCAACCTGTTCGTGCTGCCCGCGCTGCTGCTGCGCTTTGACCGGTAAACGCTGCATCGGCTCCGTCGATAGCGGTACAGGAGTCAGGCGATCTACGACCCCTCCTTTGCCTGCGTGCGCGAAGCCGAAGGGTGTTCGCTCCGAGCATTGTTGGGATAAACACCCCACCCGCGGATTCTATCCCGTATGCGGGGCAGGAGCCCTCTCGCTGATGGCGGGCAGGCTCTCCACGGGATCGGTTGCTCCGACTGCGTAGCCGCTACAGGTACTACAGGTACTCCTGCAAGCCTGCCTTCGCAGGCAGCCTTCCAGCCGCCACGCGCGTACCAGGTAGAAGCCACGCCCGCGCCACCGCATGCATTTCACCGCGTCAAAGTGCTGCTGAACTGAGATCGGTCGCGCTGGAGCCGCGCAGGGCCGTGCGTTCGAGCAGATCGTCGAACGCTGCAATGTGCGTGGCCCAGTCGAGATGGGCGGCAATGCGTTGTAGCGTGCCGGTAGGCAGGGGGCGTTCCTCGCCGCGCAGCAGCCGGTGGGCAATCTGGAAAAGCTCATCCTCGTCGTCATACAAAACGGGCGCGTGCAGCAGGGGGCGGTGCAGCACGTTGGGAATGAGTTCAGGATACGAGAGGCGGCGCGGTAAGAGCGGGTGGCAGCCGCAGTAGATGGCTTCCAGTATGGCGATGCCAAAAAACTCGTGGTGCGCCGTGGAGACTACCAGGTCGGCCTGGTGGAGCAGGCGGCTGTACTCTTCAAAGTTCTCGGCATAGCCATAATGCAGGATGCGCCCCGCATAGCGCTCGAAGGCCGCCGCAAAGTCTACCGGCTGCCCCTCGAAATGCTCACCGGCGAGGATAAGTCGGAAGCGGCACCCTACATCGTCGAGGCGACCAAGCAGGCGGAAAAACGCCTCTGGATTTTTGTCGTACTCCCACCGCTGGTTCCAGAGGATGGTAGGAGGCTCCATGGCCGGACCCCACGCGTGCGGCGTGCGGTCAGCTGCATACGTGTCGTGCGCCTGCAGCGGCAGACCGAGGTGCAGCACACGGGCGCGTGCCTGAATCTCGCCCACCGTGTTGAGGTGGGTGTAGTCAGGAAAGGCTTGCAGCAGGCGCGGCAGGGCCTCGAGAAACTCGTCGCGGTGGAAGGCCGAGTTGAACACCACCCGGTCCGCGGCAAGGGCCGACAGGTAGTTGATATACGAGTAGGTGTGGTCGCGGGGGGTGCCGGGCGCGAGTGGGTAGGTAAGCTGGTTTTCGTGGAAAAACAGCACCACCGGCGTGGCCCGCAGGTGCGCGCGCGTGAGGGCGAGAAAAGCAGGCACGTTCACCATGCTCGACGCAAAGATGACGTGGGGCTGGAAGCCTTGCGCTACCGCCTGGATGGTTTTGCGCGCCAGCGTGACGGCACCGCCCTGCATACGCCACTTCCAGAAGCGCGCGGCCATCGTGATGGGCACGATGTGGTGGCGGGTGTGCGCGGTGAGGCCGTCCAGAAAGCTACGGTGTGAGCCACCGTACCACGGTTCGAGCGCCAGCACGTTCAGGCGCGCCATCAGCCCTCGGCGGCGAGGCGGGCTTGCAACGCTTCTTCTTCCTCAGCCGTGGTAGGCCGCACAATGGAGACCGTGCGAATCTGGAGGTGCTCCCGCATGGCGGCGTCGCGCACCTCGTCGGCAGTAATGCACTGCTCATCACCCGGTGCCAGCGCAAGCGTGCGCGACGTGAGCGCAAGCGTTACGGGGCGGTCGTGGGTGTTCTTGATGAGCATGCCGCGGCGGGCACGAGCCATGACTGTACGCAGGTGTGTGGAGAGGGAGAACGCTGGCAATTAAGCCGGCTGGGCGGTATGATACGGAAGGTGGTTTTACAGTCGTGGGAAAAGCCTGCTAACGGGCTCTTCATCCATCCCGTTTTCACACGTTATGCCTGGTATGCTGTTACGTCTGCTCGGAATGGGGGCGCTGCGCCTGCTTTACCCGCCTGTATGTGCAGGCTGTGGCACGCTGGGAGAGACAGCCGGGCTGCCCCTGTGCCCCGCCTGCATCGGTAAGCTGGAACGGGCTGACGGCGACGAGTTGCACGTCTTCATGGCCCGGGAAGAGCCGGTGTGCGAAAGCTTCGCGCTGTGGCGGTTTGACCGGGGCGGGGCGTTCCAGGCGGTGCACCACGGCCTCAAGTACGCGGGGCGTGCACGTTACGGCGAGGCGCTGGGAGCCCTGGCCGGGCAGGCCTTCGGCACGCGCCTGCACGGCACGCTCGTGCCTATCCCGCTGCACCGCGCGCGCCTGTTCGAGCGAGGCTACAACCAGAGTACGATGATCGCGCAGGGCCTCGCTGCTGTTACCGGGCAGCCTGTTGCTACCGACTGGCTTGTGCGTCCTGCCTACACCACCACGCAGACGCGCCTCGGGCGCACGCGCCGCGCCGCCAACGTGCGCACTGCTTTTGCAGTACCCCCGCAGGCACCCGTTGCTGGTAAACCGGTGGTACTCATAGATGACGTGCTCACCACGGGGGCCACGCTGCGTGCCGCCGCTGCCACGCTGCTGGAGGCGGGTGCCCGCTCGGTACAACTCGTCGCCGTCGCCTGGGCGCGGTAGTATAGCGCGGCGGCAGTAACCACGGCAGAACCTGCTAAGCAGTGCACTACGCTGTGTCCATTTCGCCTGTACGTACCTCGATATCCACGCAGAAGCATCACACCGTCTTCGCCATTACGTCACCTGCAGCGCGCATCCCCGCAGGTGCAAACGCGTTGTGACGGCTGCTTAACCCGGTAAACGGGTCGCTTGGCGTGTGCCAGGTGTCTGGTTGCAACAGAAAGACTCTACGTGCGAAACGGGTCGCCTGTTGATGCTCACAGCGGACAGGGTTGTCTGGCTGTGCTTCAAAGATGAGCGACACGTTTTTATCTACATACTCAGAGACTTTCTTGACTGCTTCCTTTGACTCCCTGAATCTGCATCCTAAGCTGGTGCAGACCGTGGCCGATCTCGGCTACACCCAGCCCACGCCTATCCAGGCTGCCCTTATCCCGGTGATGCTCACCGGTCAGGACGCTATCGGGCAGGCGCAGACCGGCACGGGTAAAACCGCTGCTTTTGCGCTTCCTCTTCTCAACGCGCTCGAGCCGGGCCAGCGCCATGTGCAGGCCCTCGTGCTGGTGCCCACGCGCGAGCTTGCCACGCAGGTGGCTGCTGCCATGTTCAATTACGGCAAAGACATTGGTGCCAGCGTGCTGGCCGTATACGGTGGACAGCCCTACCCACGCCAGATCGGACGGCTCAAAAAAGGCGTCGACATCGTTGTAGGAACGCCAGGCCGTTTGATCGACCTGATGGAGCGTGGCGCGCTCGACCTCACCGGCATCAGCACCGTCGTACTTGATGAGGCTGACGAGATGCTGAGCATGGGCTTTGCCGACGAACTCGAAACCATTCTCCAGGGCACGCCCGAATCGCGCCAAACGGTGCTGCTCTCGGCCACGCTGCCGCAAAGCATCCGTCGCCTTGCCGACCGTTACCTGCGCAACCCGCAGGCATGCCGCGTTGAGCGTGACGAAAAGACCGCTGCAGCCATTGAGCATCGGTATATCGTGGTGCATGAGCGCGACAAGGTGGCTGCGCTTGCTCGGCTGCTCGAAGTCGAGAATGTCGAGAGTGCGCTCGTCTTTGCCCGCACCCGCGTAGCGACGGCTGAGATCGCCGACAACCTGGCGGCCCGTGGCTACCGGGCCGAGGCCCTCAACGGCGAGATGAGCCAGCCTGCACGTACCGAAGTGCTCGACCGTTTCCGCTCGCGCCGTACCGCCGTGCTCGTCGCCACCGACGTGGCCGCGCGCGGGCTCGACATCGACCACGTCTCGCACGTGTTCAACCTCGACCTGCCCCGTGACCCCGAGGTGTATGTCCACCGCATCGGGCGGACGGGCCGTGCCGGCAGGACGGGCGTGGCGGTAGCCCTTGTGGCACCGAGCCAGCGCGGGCTGCTGCGCCGCATCGAAAGCTATACCAAACACACGATTACGCAGGTAGCGCTGCCCACCCCCGAGGCCGTCGAAGCCCACCGCGACACGCGGCTGGCTGATGAACTCGGCGCGCAGCTGGACGTGGCACCTACCGACCGCGACCGGCGGCTGGTGCTGAATCTGCTGCAGGCAGGCCATGACCCGCTCGACCTGGCCGCGGCTGCGCTGTCGCTGGTGCGCGCGGCAGGCCCGCAGGCCCCCGTCGAATCCATCGGCGAGGTGCGCGAGACGGCATCGCACCGCACCGCAGCACGTCCGCAGCGGCACGACCGTGGTGCGCAGGCGCATGAGGAAGGCATGGTGTGCGTGCGTCTGAGCGCCGGCCACGCAGATGGGGTGCACCCCGGTGCCGTTGTGAGCGCCATTGCACGTCACGCCGACATCCCCGGCAACGCGCTGGGCCGCATCCGCATCGAGCCGCGTCACACGTTTGTAGACGTGCCCGAGCAGTTTGCCTCGCAGGTGCTCGGTCAGCAGCGGCCGTACAAGCTGGGGCGCACGCGCGCCATGGCTGAGCGCGCCTGAACCGCCGCCCGTGGTGATGGCGCGGGTGTGGAGGGAGCCAAAGCTCCTGAATCCTATTCTGGCCCGGATGCACGTACTTCGCGAGCATCCGGGCCAGTAACTTTAGGGTAGCCCCCGCGTAGAGCGCCGCCTAAGCCCACCTGCATGAAACGCACCATCATCCGCTTCCAGCTTTTTCTGCTCCTCCTCGCTGTTGGACTGATCGCGTACCGCGCTATCGAAGGCACCCCGCCACCTGCGGGCACGCTTGTTCTTTCCGGCCTTGACGAGAACAGCCTCGCCGCGCACACGCTCCGCGTAACAGGAGAACCGCAGCGCTTTGCTATCGAGGCTGTCGGGTCGTTCGCTACGCCGGATGCAGAAAAGCTGGAAGCCTACGCCTGGCTCCTCGACCGCGACACGCGCGAGGTCGTCTGGCAGATGACACCGGAGAAAGCCACACGTACGCGCGGCACCGTTGCCGAGGTGCGCGACACGATCATGCTGGGACCGGGCACCTACGACGCCTTTTTTACCTCGTACGGCAGTGGAGAGCGCCCGGCTTCTTCGGGCCTGTTCAGCACCAGCCGCCGCTGGCGTAACAACGCGTCACACTGGAAGCTCATCCTCAACGCGCTGGGGGATAAAGCCTTTGTGCAGAGCGATGAGGTAGACCGGGAAGACCTCGCGCCGCGCGTGCCGGGTTTGTTGTGGAGCACAGCACCCGACCGAGGCAACGAAGCCACCACCACCCTGCTCGTGCGCGAGCCAGCACGGGTGAAGATCCACGCTGTCGGAGCGTTCACTCCTACCGGCACACCTGCCGTGCGTATTACCCCACCGGGAGCGAGCACGCCCGTGTGGTCCTTGCCGATGGCTGAGACACAGGAGGCAGGCGGAAGCATGCCAAACCGCCAGTATACCGGCGAGGTGCAGCTTCAACCGGGTATCTACCAGGTTTTCTACAGCCCGCCTCAGAGTAGAGGATGGGGCCGGTGGCAGACTAACCCGCCACCCGACCCTGGTGCGTGGGGCGTGACGCTGTCCAGCCCCGACAGCAACGCCGTGGTGCGCTTTGCGCCCTATGAAACCTCTCAGCCTGTAATCGCCATCCTCCGCCCGGGCAACCACGTAAACCGCTACGCGGCCTTCCGCGTTGACCAGCCCACGCCGGTGTACGTCTACGCGCTGGGCGAGATGACAGGCGCAAACAGCCGCTACGACTACGGCTGGATTGAAACCAGTAGCGGACAGCGCGTATGGGAAATGGAGTATGACGATACGGAACGCGCCGGCGGCGGCAGCAAAAACCGCCTTGCCGAGGCGTGGGTGATGCTTGAACCAGGCACGTATCGCCTGCGGTACCGCAGCGACGATTCGCACAGCTACGGAAGCTTCAACACCGACGAGCCGGACCATTCGGAGCGGTGGGGCATCGCGCTTTTCAGCGTCGCAGCCAGTAAGATCACCGTGCTGGACGCAGGCAATGTTGCCGATAGCCAAGAAAATCGAGGAGGCAACGGTGACTGGGATGAGGAGCCGGAAACCCCAGACGCTGTTGCTATTCCGCTGGCCCCGCCCCCACCGGTGGACGGTGCGTTGGTGACTATACGCCGCACCGGAAATAACGCCTCTATCAGCGAGTCAGTGCAGATAAAGCGCACAGGGGACTACCACCTGTATGCCCTCGGCGAGATCGTGGGATCGGGACGCTACGACTTTGCCACCTTGCGCGACGAGGCAGGCAAGATCGTCTGGGAGATGACTGAGGAGAATACCGTCTCGGCAGGAGGGGCCAGGCGCAACCGCGCCTTCGACGGCACCATCCGCCTCGAAGCGGGGCGCTACACGCTGCACTACGAGACAGACAGCAACCATGCCTACGGCGACTTTACCGGTTCAGAAGCACCGAATTCTCCCGAAGCGTGGGGCGTGGTGCTGCGTCCGGCCGGGAACTGAGGCAGGGCCGCGCGATCTTCCGGTCAGAGCCGTCGTTGAATACGGTCTCTGGGGCCTGACCCCGCTGCCCGTTTCCGCGACCATCTGCCATTCCCATGCGCCATATTGAACTCACCATCGCCCTGCCAGACGCGCTCCACGAGTTTCTCATCGCCGAGTTGACCGACCTCGGCTTTGAAGGCTTTGTAGAAGAGGACGAGCAACTCCGGGCGTATCTTCCCGCAGCAGGGTGGACAGACGTAAAGCGCGAGTGGCTGGACGGGTGGCTCGGACAGCAGGGCGTGAGTACAGCCTTTGAAGAGCGACTGGTAGAGCCTCACAACTGGAATGCCACCTATGAGGCGTCTATCCAGCCCATCGCCGTGGGCGTGTTCGTAGTCCGGCCTACGTGGTCGGAACCCGACCCGGCACATGACCACCTGACCGAGCTGCTGATCGACCCGAAGATGAGCTTTGGAACCGGCTACCATGCCAGCACCCGGCTTGTGCTGCGGATGCTGCCACACATTGTCACGCCCGGCGCACGCGTGCTCGATGCGGGCACCGGCACGGGCGTGCTCGCCATTGCCGCGCTCAAGCTGGGGGCGCACCACGCCATCACGTTCGACATCGATCCGTGGGCGCAAGAAAATGCGGGCGAGAACTTCGCGCTCAACGGCGTAGAAGACCAGGCCGAGATTCGCATCGGTTCAACCGAAGTCGTGCCCGAAACAGGCTTTGACCTTGTTATGGCCAATATCCACCGGGAAGTGCTTGCCGCCATGCTGCCCGAACTCTACGCACGCATGAAGCCTTCAGGCACGATCATCCTGGCTGGCCTGCTGCGCACCGACGCCGACGCGATCCGCAAGCGTGCGGCACAACTCGGGCTGACGCCCACGCGCGAGGATACCGAGGACGAATGGTGGACGGTGGCTTTGAGACGGCAGGAGGCCGGATAGGCGCGGAACGGCAGCAGTAGCGCACCGGTAAAGTGGGTTTTACCAGACTACTCAACCATGCTCTATCAGCACGTTCAGGGCGAAAAAGTGCCCGCCCTCGGGTTTGGCACGTGGAAACTCACCGGAAGCGAATGCCGCGAGGCCGTCCGTGACGCGCTCGATATCGGCTATCGCCATATCGACACCGCCCAGGTTTATGACAACGAGACCGAAGTGGGCGAGGGCTGGAAAGCTGCAGGCATACACCGAGAGGAGTTTTTCCTGACGACGAAAGTGTGGATAGACAAGCTCGATGCCACGGGCGTGCAGACGAGCACCCACGAAAGCCTGCGCAGGCTCGGGACGGATTACGTTGACCTGCTGCTTATCCACTGGCCGGCAGACAACGTGCCGCTCGATGAAACGCTGGAGGCCATGTTCAGCCTACGCGACGGGGGCAAGGTGCGGCATGTGGGGGTGAGCAACTTTACCACGGCGCTGCTAAAACAGGCCACTGCTATCGGGCCGATCTTCTGCAATCAGGTGGAATACCACCCGTTTCTGAACCAGCAAAAGGTGCTCGGTGTCGCGCGCGCGCACGACATGCTGCTGACTGCTTACAGCCCGCTCGTGCGGGGAAGCGTGGGTGACAACGCCACCCTGCAGGACATCGGCAGATCCCATGGCAAAACGGCGTCGCAGGTGACGCTGCGCTGGCTGATTCAACAGCCCGGCGTCGCGGCGATCCCCAAGGCTGCCTCGCCTGCGCACCGACGGGCTAACCTCGACATTTTCGACTTTTCACTGTCAGACGACGAGATGACCCAGATTCGCGGCCTCGCGCGGGGCTACCGCCGCACCGATCCGGATATGGCGCCCGACTGGGATTAGGCCAGCCAGACGCAGTGCCACGTCAAGCGTTGCGCTCGCGCCGCCGCTCCGGCATCGGACGCGGTGCGGCAGGCTCGGGGATGCCCTCGGCTCCGTCGCCGCCCGTGGTACGCTGCTCGTTGCGCGCTTCAGGCAGAAAGGCACGCGGAATCCGCGGCGGCTGCGAAAAGCGGCCGTGCTCGTCTACCGGTACCCACTGCTGCGGAAAGTTATAGAGATAACGCCCGATACCCCACTGCGTGGCGCAGCGCTTCATCGCGTTCGAGAGGCCACCTTTGACAGCTTCAATGTCTGTATTGTCTGCGCCGTCCCACTTGGTGACCCATTCGTGGGTGCCATCTTCGCGGTCCACGCGAATGGAAAGGCCGCACAGCACGCCGCCGCCCGGTCCTATGGTAAACTCGTTGCGCCAGTCGCCCGACCCGCAGACGGCGTCGAGGCGGTCCTGAATGGCGCGGTTGGTGATATACGCCGCGGCGAGCCCTTTACTCGTCCGTTTGGACACCGCGATAGGCTTCCATTCGAGGTCTTCAGGAGCAAAAAAATCGGCGAGGCGGGAAAGGTGGGCAGCACGCATGGCAGGTACAGGTTAAAAGCGAAAAGACGCTGCTTATTGGTTGGACTACAAGAAACGGAAGGCTGCTGTCAGCCCTGTGTCACATGAAAAGCGCCGTCTATTGTGTCAATAAAACCGCATCGTAACGGGCACCTGGGATATTGAGCGGCTATGCTGCCGTGCATAGAGCCCCTCACCCCGTACGCACATGCACAGGCCGTTTACCGCCGCACAAACGTGGCCACTTCTCAAAGAAGCAGCCTCTGAATGGATCGATGACAAGGCGACGACGCTGAGCGCAGCGCTGGCGTATTACACCGTGTTCTCGCTCGCGCCGCTGCTGATCCTCGTTGTTGCAGTAGTCGGGCTGTTCTGGGGTGGGCAGAGTGGCGCGGTGCAGGCGCAACTTATCGGGGAGATTCGCGGGATGGTGGGGGCAGAAAGCGCCGAGTTTATCCGTAGCATCCTCGAAAACGCCGAGCGGCCCGGCTCGGGTGGCATCTTCGCCACCGTTGTGGGCGTGGTGATGCTTTTGCTGGGCGCTACTGCTGCCTTTGCGCAGCTTCAGATGTCGCTCAACACCATCTGGGAGGTCAAGCCAGCACCCGAGTACGGCCTCAAAGGCGTCATCATGTCGCGCGTGCTCTCGCTCGGGCTGGTGCTGACGGTGGGCTTTCTGTTGCTGGTTTCGCTCGTGCTCAGCGTGGCCATCTCGGCGCTGGGGAGCCTGATGGGCGAAGAAGGGATACCGCAGCCGCTTATCCAGATTATCAACCTGGTGATTTCTTTCGGCATCATCACGCTTTTGTTCGCGATGATCTACCGCTACCTGCCTGATGCCGAAATCGCGTGGCGCGACACATGGGTGGGCGCTTTCGTGACGGCGCTGCTGTTTGTAGTGGGCAAGTTCTGTATCGGGCTGTACCTGGGCAGCAGCAGCATGGGCTCGGCGTACGGCGCGGCGGGCTCGCTGGTGATCCTGCTGGTGTGGATCTACTACTCGTCGCTGATCCTCTTTTTCGGGGCCGAGGTGACGCAGGTGTACGCGCGGCGCTTTGGCAGCGGCATCAAGCCCGCGGAGCACGCAGTGCGCGTGGTGGAAGAGACGACCGAGATTGCACACGACGGCAGCACGCAGCGCACCTCTGCATCGTCCGACTCGCCGTTGCCTGCGCATGCCACGACAGTTCGGCCTATCGCCCGCCCGCAGAAAAAATCGCTGGTACGTCAGCTTGCCCCGCTCGCCGCCTCGTTTGTCGCTGGGCGCATCACCAAAAAGGCCAGAGTCAAAATCGAAAAGCGCTTTATCCGGCGCTGATCTGTATCCATCAACCCGTCAACTTTGCAGTGCCATGACCAACCGCCCCGACCATTTTCCGCCGCAGCACCAGGAGGATCATCCCGGTCACGAGCATGAGATGAAGCCTGCGCCCGCTTACGAGGCTGCGTTTTACAAAGGCAGCGGCAAGCTCAAAAACAAGATTGCCCTCATCACCGGCGGCGACAGCGGCATCGGCCGCGCCGTGTCGGTGCTCTTTGCCCGCGAAGGGGCCGACGTTGCCATCCTCTACCTCGACGAGCACGAAGACGCCAAGGAAACGCAGCGCCTGGTGGAGAAGGAAGGCGGTCGCTGCGTCGCCATTGCGGGCGACATCGGCGACGCCACGTTCTGCAAGGCGGTCGTGGACAAGACCATATCCGAACTCGGCGGGCTCGACGTGCTCGTCAACAACGCGGCGTTTCAGCAGAAGGTGGATAAACTCGAAGACCTGCCGCTCGACCAGCTTGAGCGCACGTTTCGCACCAACGTCTTCGGCACGTTTTACATTACGCAGGCGGCGCTTCCGCATCTCAAAAAAGGCAGCACCATCGTCAACTCCACGTCTATCGTGGCCTTCCAGGGCAACCCGGTGCTGCTCGATTACGCCGCCACCAAGGGCGCAATGCTGGCCTTTACCCGGTCGCTGTCGCAGCAGCTCGTGGACCGTGGCATCCGGGTAAATGCGGTCGCGCCGGGGCCTATCTGGACGCCTTTCATTCCGAGCACGTTTCCGCCCGACGAAGTGGCCAAGTTCGGGCAGGATACCCCGATGGGGCGGGCAGGACAACCGGAGGAGCTGGCACCGGCGTACGTGTATCTGGCCTCGCAGGACAGCTCATACGTGACGGGGCAGACCATCCACGTTAACGGCGGCAAAGTCGTCGGAGGCTGATTACGTGGCGACACGCGCACGCTGGAATTCCCGTACTCCTGCCCGCATGGCGAAATCTGCGGGGCTCGTCCACGTTTCAGATGACGAGCCCGGCATCCGCCGCGAGAAGTCGGGAAATGGCTTCACGTATTTCTACCCGAACGGCCGCCCGGTGCGCGACAAAAAAACGCGCGCGCGCATCGACTCGCTTGGCATCCCGCCGGCGTACGAGGACGTGTGGATCTGCCGCAATCCGCTCGGCCACCTGCAGGCGACGGGCCGTGACGCGAAAGGACGCAAGCAGTACCGCTACCACCCCCGCTGGCAGCAGATGCGCGCTGAGACGAAGTTCGATCGGATGCGGGCCTTTGGAAACGCGCTGCCGGGCCTGCGCCGCACGCTCGACGAGCACCTGCGCGCGCCGACGCTCAGCCGCGAGAAAGTCCTGGCCCTCGTGGTGACGCTCATGGACCGCACGCTTATCCGGATCGGAAACCGCGAGTACGCCCGGGACAACGGCTCGTACGGCCTTACCACGCTGCGCGATAAACACGTCGATTTCGGCGGCAGGCAGGTGACGTTTGCGTTTACAGGCAAAAGCGGTAAAAAGCATGAGGTGACGCTGAAAGACCGTCGCCTCGCCGGGCTGGTCAAAAAGTGCCGCGACATCACCGGCTACCACCTGTTTCAATACTACACCGACGACGGCGAGCGCCACGAGGTGGGATCAGGCGATGTGAACGCGTATCTGCAGGAGATTACCGGGCAGCCGTTTACCGCTAAAGACTTCCGGACGTGGGGCGGCACGGTCTGCGGTGCGCTCTTTCTCAGCGAAGCAGGCGACCATCCCCACCGCAAAAAGGCACTCGTGGACATGGTGGCCTGCGTGGCGGAAAAGCTGGGCAACACCGTCGCCGTGTCGCGCAAGTACTACGTGCACCCGGCGCTTTTCCGGACGTTTGAAGAAGGGGTGTTCGAGAAGATATGGGCGCGGTGCGCCACGGGCGACTGTCCGCCGGAGTTGGATACTGCCGAAGCCACGCTGCTGCGCTTTCTGGAAAAGGCGTGACCCTGTTCAGGTGTTCAGGCAAAGACGCCTTTTTGTACCTGCGCGTGCGCTACCGCCAGCGCCTCGTGCGTGCCGATGTCCAGAAAGGCCTGCTCGGAGCGCTCAAACACGGCGATGTGCGCGCCGTCGCGGGCGAGGCGGAGGTACACGTCCATGATGGAAAACTTCTGATCGGGCACCGTCTGCATGGCATCGAGAAGCGCCGGACTGCCTGCTTGCACACCGCAGAAATCCACCTGCTGCGTTGTGCCCGCTGGCGGGCGCACGAACCGCGCTTCGCCCTGCACGCCATACCCGGCCAGCCCTGCGTCGTCGATCACGAGAAACCGGTCTGTCGTGGCTGGCACGACGGCCAGCGTGGCGAGCGCGTCTGACTGCGCCTGTGCCTGATACAGCGCGCCGAGGTCTACCGTAGTGAGGATGTCGGCGTTGTGGACGAGAAAGGGACGGCCCGGGGTGAACAGGTGCGCCGCGTGCTTGAGTCCGCCGCCTGTTTCGTACGGGCCGCCGGGCTCGTCGGATACCAGCGCGTCTACGCCAAAGCCGTCGTGCCCGCGGACATAATCCGCCACCTGCGCGCCCAGATGCGCCACGTTGATGATGAGCCGGGTGGCCCCTGCTGCGACAAGCCGACGTGCCACCCGCGCCAGCACAGGCACGCCGTTTACTGCTACCAGCGCCTTCGGCGTGTGGTTGGTGAGGGGGCGCAGGCGGGTGCCGAAACCGGCCGCCAGAATCATCGCATCCATGCGGACAGCAGAGAAAAGTGGGCGCGGGTACGCCGCCACCGGCGGTGCAGTTGCGTGCGTGCCTTTGCCAGGCATGGTCCATAGCCTGTAGCGGTGCCGGGCTGTACCTTGGCAGCACATACGCGATTGTGAGGCTGAACCGCGGTAGCCGCGCCGGTCTCTCCCATCGCCCTTCGCTGCCTTGAACCGACGCGTACACCTCGCTATTTACCTTGACGCCCATGCTCTCGACCGTCCGCCTCGTCAACGCTGTTTTTTACGCGCATCACGGCGTCATGCAGGAAGAACACCGCATAGGCGGACGCTACGAGGTAGACGTGGCCCTCGACCTCGACGTAAGTGGTGCCGCGCAGTTTGATGACCTGTCGCTGACGGTAGACTACGAGAAGATCTACGCGCTAGCGCGCCGCGTGGTGATGGAGAACCGCTTTTACCTGATCGAGCGGCTGGCCTACCTCATCGCGCAGGGCGCGCTCGAACTCTATCCCGAGGTCGCGCGCGTCGAGGTGACGGTGCGCAAGCACAACCCGCCCGTAGGCGGCAACGTGGACCGGGCCGAAGTGACGTACCGGCAGGTGCGCAGCGCCTGAGCGCAGCTTTCAGCTTATGCGCCGCGCGCTGCTGTAGACTAGGGCGGCGAGGCCGACTTTGGCAAGGTCGAGGACAACGAACGGAAGCCATCCACGCGCGATGGAAAGCTGCCAGGAATCGTGTCCGGCGGCGAAATGCAGCCACGTAACACCGATACCGAAGAGCAGCGCGCTGCTCGCGACGAGCGCGAGCAGGCTACCCATGAAGGTGTTCCACTTTCTGGTGAGCGCGCCTGCCACGAAAGCGGCCAGCGGCATTGCCAGCAGGTAGCCACCTGTCACGCCGAACAGGTGCGTAGCCCCGAATTCGCTGCCCGAAAACACCGGCAGCGCCAGCCCCAGCGCGAGGTAAAGCACCTGCGAGAAGAGGCCGTTGCGCGCGCCCAGAAACAGGCCTGCGCCATAGACGGCGAGCGTTTGCAAGGTGATAGGCACTTCCCACAGTGGGATGCGGATTTGTGCGCCCACCACAGTCAGCAGCGCAAACCCGGCGACGCCCAGGGCCTGCGTGAGAAACGTGGCGCGCTCACTGCGCAGCGCGTCGATGGAAGCGGGAGACGAGGAAGAGAGGGCCAGCAAGGTCATCGTTCGGCAGAAATGCGTGAGGCGGAAAGGTACGGCATCGCCGGGCGTACCGCAGCGCCTACCGCACACGTTTGCACAACCGAAGCACAAGTCTTGCAGGAGATCTACCTGCACAGTGCAATAGATATTCAACTTCGCGCTACAGGGAAGGGCACCGACTACCTGTGTCGTAGTTTAGTTGCTGCGCCTGGCAACGCTTCCGCCAGGCCTACCCCGTTACACTCTATTACCCCATATCATGAAAACAAAGCTGTTCCTCCTTCCGCTGCTGGCGCTTCTCTTTGCCGCCTGCGACTCGAACGACGAAGACCCCAGTGACCGCGAGATCCTCATTGGCAACCACACCGCCGTCGCCATTGCCGACAATACGGGCGACCAGACCGCCGCTTTCCAGCAGATTGTGCAGGCCTTTAACGTCGGCATCAATCAAAACAACACCTACACGCTCGGTATCGATTACAACGCCGCAGCCGAGGCAGCGGGCCGTACAGACGTGAACCTTGCGGGGACGTATACCCTCAACGAGACGGCTAAAACGTTCACCATGATGGTGCCGGTGAGCGCGACGGCTACTGTGCCGGTAACGTTCAACTACGAGATTCTGGCCAGCAACCGGGTGCGATTCACCACCAATGCCAACCTGTTCAACTCGATCCTCGGCACCAACTATCAGGGCAACCTGATCGTGACGGTGCAGAAGCAGTAGTGCAGACGCTTCTCGAATGAGACACAGGGCCGGATGCATTGCGCGTCCGGCCCTTTCTGTTTTCAAGCACCACGATGCTGCTGCCCCACGCGCACCAGCGTGGGCGCGGTGAACAGGCGGGTGCGCTGCAGGCGGCGCAGCAGCACGTAAAGGCCGCCATGCAGCAGGGCCGCCGCTGCAAGGGCGCCGAGGGCTGCCGTGCGCGTATCGAATCCGAGCGACGCTGCAACGAGCGCCGCCGCGCAAACGGCCAGCAATCCGGCGAAGAGGAGAAAGATGTCGGCGTATTCGAGAATGTGGTGCATGGGAGTAGAAAGGCTGCGCCGGACGGGCTTCAAAGCAAGGGGAGGGTAAAACAGGTCACCATCTGCTACGATGCGCCACCGGTGATAACGGCGCGCGGGCGCTGAGGGGCGGCGGCTTGCGGTGGAGGCTGTCGTAGCGCAGAGACGCCGCCCGCCGCTCGGCCAGCACGTCGGGCGGGAGCAGCATGCTTGTAGGGCTAAAGTATCCGCGCGAGACGGCGCGGAGCTGGCGCTGCACAACCGCTTCAGGCGACTCGACGGCGCAGCTTGTAACGAGCAAAAGCAGGAGAAAAGGCTGACGCACAGCGGAGTGGCAAGACACCACCCGCGACGGGCAAAGCCTATGCCCCGACCTCGGAAGCCACTGTTTCCGGGCTGTAGGCCAGCCGCATCCCCAGCCAGCGCTCTATCGTTTCCACCTCTACACCTTTGCGCGCGGCAAGACTTTCCACCTGATCCCGCGCGATCTCGCCCACGTTGAAGTAGTCTGCTTCCGGGTGTGCCAGGTAGAGCCCGCACACGCTGGCCGCCGGGTGCATGGCGAGGTGCTCGGTAAGCCTGACACCCGTTTTGCGCTCGGCATCGAGCAGCTGCCACAGCGTCTCTTTCTCGGTGTGATCGGGGCAGGCGGGGTAGCCTGGTGCAGGCCGAATGCCCCGGAAGCGCTCGGCGATCAGATCGTCGGCATCGAGCGCCTCGTCGGGTGCGTAGCCCCAGTCCTCGCGGCGCACGCGCTGGTGCAGCCACTCTGTCAGCGCCTCGGCCAGCC
>PPFU01006936.1_pt1 | contig 21951 bp, 24 predicted proteins | sample 1535991 | NCBI WGS metagenome assembly PPFU01 (sample SAMN04901290, study PRJNA319586) | Hypolithon metagenome, whole genome shotgun sequencing project. | isolation source: Antarctic Hypolithon | place: Antarctica: Miers Valley | collected 2014
CTCGCCTTCCTGCCGCTCTACCTGTGGCTGGCGACCGGCGAGCCGGCGTTCCGCGAGCCGCTGCTGGTGGGGATCTGGATCGTGCTCATCGCCGCGCTGATGATCTCGGACCTTGCGACGATGAGCTGGAAGTCGATCCGCCCGCAGGCCGAAATCCGGCTGCCGGCGATCGCGGCGATCGGCCTGCTATTCGCCGCCCTGCTTACCGAGCCGTGGTGGACGCTGGCGATCATATGCCTTGTTTATCTGCTGCTGATGCCGCTCGCACCGTACCGCTATGCACGGTTGAAGCGGCAAAAGAGCGGCGGAAGCGAGGGCGATCCGGTCTGACGTATTCAGGGCTTGCCGTCCGATGCGCATGGGCGAGGCCGCGACGGACCGACGAAAGGATGGCCGCCCCCGCCAGTAGCGTCGCGAGGGCGAGGCCTATCGAGATCAGTGCTGCCATCATTTCCTCTCCCCTTTAACTCTTTGTTCGCTTTTTGTTCGCAACAGTCAACCCCGCCGATACTAGGGGCGCCAATCGCGAATGGGGCTGGCTAAAGCGGCGCGGCATCGCTATGTGCGCCCCCGCCCCGAAGCAGTCCCGGCCATCTGCGCCGAAACCGACAAGGGGCAAATTCACATGGAAGGCATCCATTGCCCGGTGCCGTTCTCGCCTCGAGCGAGCGCGGTTCCCCGCCTTCCAGAGGACCAACCGGAAAGGAATTATCTATGGCGGTTCCCACCGTCACCATGCAGCAATTGATCGAGGCCGGCGCGCATTTCGGCCACCAGACCCACCGCTGGAACCCGCGGATGAAGCCGTACATCTTCGGCGCGCGCAACGGCGTCCACATCATCGACCTGTCGCAGTCCGTGCCGCTGTTCGCGCGTGCGCTGGAATTCATGGCCGATTCGGTGCGCGCAGGCGGCAAGGTGCTGTTCGTCGGCACCAAGCGCCAGGCGCAGGAGCCCATCGCCGAGGCGGCGCGGCGTTCGGGCCAGCACTTCGTCAATCACCGCTGGCTCGGCGGGATGCTGACGAACTGGAAGACCATCTCGCTGTCGATCAAACGCCTCAAGAGCCTCGAGGAGCAGCTTTCGGGCGAGATGTCGGGCCTCACCAAGAAGGAGCAGCTCCAGCTCACGCGCGAGCGCGACAAGCTCGAGCTCTCGCTCGGCGGCATCCGCGACATGGGCGGCACGCCCGACGTGATGTTCGTGATCGATGCCAACAAGGAAGAGCTCGCCATCAAGGAGGCGGGCGTGCTCGGCATCCCGGTGGTCGCGGTGCTCGACACCAATGTCGATCCTGCCGGCATCGCCTTCCCGATCCCCGGCAATGACGATGCGGCGCGCGCCGTGCGGCTTTACTGCGACGCGATCGGCCAGGCCGCGACCCGCGGGGCCGGCGATCATCTCGAGCAGGCGGGCATCGACATCGGCGCGATGGAGCAGCCCCCGGTCGAGGAAAACGCGGCTGCCGCCGCTCCCGCAGAGGCTGAGGCTGCGCCAGCCGAATCCGCGCAGGCGTAAGCCCGCCGTCACAGTAGATGATTAACGCGCCGGGCTGGCATGGAGCCGCCCGGCGCCGAGCTTAAGTCAAAAGGATTGAGAGCATGGCAGCCTATACCGCAGCCGACGTGAAGGCTCTGCGCGAGCGGACCGGCGCCGGGATGATGGATTGTTCCAAGGCGCTCGCCGAAGCCGATGGCGAAATCGAGGCGGCGGTCGACCTGCTGCGCGCGCGCGGCCTGGCCGCGGCTCAGAAGAAATCGAGCCGCACCGCAGCCGAGGGCCTAATCGGCGTGGCTGTCGCAGGCACCAGGGGCGTCGCGGTGGAGGTCAATTCGGAAACCGATTTCGTCGCCAAGAACGAACAGTTCCAGGGCTTCGTGCGCCAGGTCACCGAAGTCGCGCTGACGCTCGGCTCGGACGATGTCGAGGCGCTCAAGCAGGCAGCCTATCCGGGCGGCACCACGGTCGGTGAGAAGCTGGTGGAGAACGTCGCCACGATCGGCGAGAACCAGCAGATCCGGCGGATGAAATCGGTCGAGGTGGAGCGCGGGGCGGTCGTGCCTTACGTGCACAATGCGCTGGGGCTCAACCTCGGCAAGATTGGCGTGCTCGTCGCGCTCGAGAGCGAGGCGGGTACAACCGTGCTCGAGCCGCTCGGCAAGCAATTGGCCATGCACATCGCCGCAGCCTTCCCGCTGGCGCTCGATGCCGACCGGCTCGATCCCGGGCTGCTCGAGCGCGAGCGCGGCATCGCCCGCGAGAAGGCGGCCGAGAGCGGCAAGCCCGCCGAGGTGCAGGAGAAGATGGTCGATGGCGCCGTCAAGAAGTTCGCCAAGGACAATGCCCTCCTGAGCCAGCTGTTCGTGATCGATAACAAGACGCCGATCGCCGAAGTGGTGGCCAAGGCGGGCAAGGAAGCGGGGGCGGACATCACCCTGGTCGATTACGTCCGCTACCAGCTCGGCGAAGGCATCGAGAAGGAACAGACCGACTTCGCCGCCGAAGTCGCCGCCGCGGTCAAGGGTTGAGAGGATAGCGGGCTTCCTGCGGCCATGCCGCCAGATATTCTGTCCGGCGGAATGGCGATCGGAGGGCGGCGGACCATCTAAGCCGGCGGTGCCTGATCGCTCGCTATAGTTTCGGGCGTGTTAACGGTTTTGTAGGCTTCGACGTCCGAAATCGTGTTGATAAGGCCGTGGATAAGGATGCACGCCCACAGATTTCTTCCTCCGGTGTACCAGATCAGCCCGAGAATAACGCCCAGCATCCCGGTCATCAGCACGCCTCCCGGCCCCTGATCTAAGTGAAAAAGACCGAACAAAACGCCTTGCAGGATTATAGCAGCGAAGATTGCAGCGGCTCCGTCTAACCCGATGACCTTGCGGATGCGATCGATAAAGAAACCGCGCAACAGCATCTCTTCGCCGAATGCGGCCGAGCCCCATCCGATGACCACGAGGAAGAACAGGAACTCGGTTCGATCGGTGGCAAATTCTTGTGACTTGAGTTGTGGCAACTCCAAGCCGATTGCAGGAAGGATCACGTCCGAAATCAGGACGCTGACCGCCAGCATGGCCACCAATCCGCCTGCGGTCAGCAGCGGTATCGACCACCAGCGAGGCGGACGCCGCAGGCCTACATCTTTCCAGGTCTGCCCCGATCTGCGAAGAAACCAGGTGCAGAGGAGCAGGAGCAGGATCACCCGGCCCACGAGAAAAAGCTTTGCGGCCAGCCCGCCGTTCACTGCTTCACCGACCGACATTAGCAAGATGAACGTCATTATGAGACCGATGATCAGTGCGAGTTCGAGAAAGTATGACCATCGACCTGCTGCCGTTTCCCTGCGGTGCACTGCTGCCCTCCCAGATTGTTAAATCGTGGCGACTGCTGTGCCGAACTTCGGGCTAAGAGAAAGGCCCCTCCGGTCGTTTGGTAGAGGCGCGTAAGTCCCTCATCGAAATGACGAGGGAAGGCGCGGTGGCAGACACGGGCGGCTTTCCCTTTGCGCCGTTCACATCGCGAAGCTAAGGAACCGCATCCCAGTGGAACCGGAACCGCTAACACCCGAAATGCAAACATCTTCCCCTCTGCCTCCGATGAAGCGCGTGCTGCTCAAATTGTCGGGCGAGGTGCTGATGGGGGATGCCCAGTTCGGCATTGATCCCGCTTACGTCACCCGCCTCGCCGAGGAGGTGAAGACGGCCAAGGATACCGGGCTGGAAATCTGTCTCGTCATCGGCGCGGGCAACATCTTTCGCGGCATCTCGGGCGCTTCCAAGGGGCTGGACCGGGCAACCGGCGACTACATGGGCATGCTGGCAACGGTGATGAACGCGCTCGCCATGCAGAGCTCGCTCGAGCGCCTGGGCGTCGAGACGCGCGTCCAGTCGGCGATCCCGATGCCCGCCGTGTGCGAGAGCTACATCCGCCGCCGCGCGGTGCGCCATCTCGAGAAGGGTCGCATCGTCATCTTCGCGGCGGGCACCGGCAATCCTTATTTCACCACCGATACCGGCGCTGCGCTAAGGGCCGCGGAGATGAATTGCGATGCATTGCTCAAGGGCACCAGCGTCGATGGCGTCTATGACCGTGACCCCAAGAAACATTCCGATGCGACGCGTTTCGAAACAATAAGCTACAGCCGGGTGTTGTCCGATAACCTGAAGGTCATGGACGCGACCGCGGTGGCACTCGCACGGGAGAACGGCATTCCGATCGTGGTGTTCTCGATCCGCGAGAAGGGCAATGTCGCGCGGGTGCTGGCGGGCGAGGGTGTGCAGACGATCGTGAAAGGGAGCTGACATGGCGAAATACGACAAGGCAGACTTGGAGCGCCGGATGACAGGCGCGGTCGATAGCCTCAAGAGCGACCTGTCGGGCCTCCGGACCGGGCGCGCAAATATCGCCCTGCTCGATCCGGTGCAGGTCGAGGTTTATGGTTCGCTGATGCCGCTCAACCAGGTCGCCACCGTCTCCGCCCCCGAGCCGCGGATGCTGAGCGTGCAGGTGTGGGACAGGGCCAATGTCAACGCGGTGGAGAAGGGCATTTCCAAGTCCAACCTGGGGCTCAATCCGATGAGCGACGGCCAGACCATCCGCCTGCCGCTGCCCGACCTGACCGAGGAGCGTCGCCGCGAACTCGCCAAACTTGCCGCCAGCTATGCCGAGAAGGCCAAGATCGCCATCCGCAATGTGCGCCGCGACGGGATGGAAAGCCTCAAGGAGGACGAGAAGAAGAAGGACATCTCGGAGGACGACAGGAAGCGGCTCGAGGACGAGGTGCAACAGCTCACCGACACGCATGTCGAGGGGGTCGACCGGGTGACCAACGCCAAGGAGAAGGAAATCCTCCAGCAGTGACGTCCGGCGCTTCCCCGATGCCGGCGGCGGGCGCATATGTAGCTTCGCGCAAGCTGGCCGCCGAGCAGGCGGAGGTCGCCAACCCCGGGCGTTTCGGGGCGCGCCATGTGGCGATCATCATGGATGGCAACGGCCGCTGGGCGAGGCGCCATCGCCTGCCGCTGGCGATGGGGCATCGGCGCGGGGTCGAGGCAGTGAGGAAGCTCGTGCGCGGGCTGCGAGCTATGGGGCTCGAATGCCTGACGCTCTACGCCTTCTCGTCCGAGAACTGGAAGCGCCCTCAGGACGAGATTTCCGACCTGATGGGGCTGATGCGGCGGTTCATCAAAAGCGACCTGCCCGAGTTCATCGCCAATGACGTGCGGCTGAAGATCATCGGCAATTATCAAGCGCTTGAGCCTGATATCGTAGAGATGCTCGAGGATGCGCTGGCCCGGACTGCCAAGGGGCGCAACACGCTCGCGGTGGCGCTCAACTACGGCTCGCAAGGCGAGATCGCGCGCGCGGCGGCCCGGGCCGCAGCCGCCGGCGAGGTGACCGCCGAGACGATCGCCGCGCATCTCGACACCGCCGACCTGCCGCCGCTCGACCTGCTGGTGCGGACGAGCGGCGAGGTGCGGCTGTCCAACTTCCTGCTGTGGCAGGCGGCCTATGCCGAACTGTGGTTCACCGACGTGCTGTGGCCCGATTTCGAGCCGGCGCATCTCGAACAGGCGCTCGAAGCCTATGGCGGCCGCGAGCGGCGATATGGCGGACGGTGACCTGCTGAGCGAGCGCAAGCGCGACCGGATGCGCCGCTATGCCCGGCGCGCGGTGCGCGTTCCGCTCAGCGTTCGTACCGGCGACCTGCCCAAGCGCGCGGCCTCGGCGGCGGTGATGCTGGCGGTGGCGGGCGTGGCGCTGTGGGTGGGAGGCTGGCTGCTCGCCACGCTGGTGGCGGCGGTCGCGTTCGCTACCTACTGGGAGTTCGCGCGGCTGGCCTTCCGGGCAACCCGCCGATCGGGCGCCCGCACCCTGGCCCTGGTGCTCGGCGCCCTCTATATCGGCTCGGCAGGCTATTTCCTGCTCGAGCTGCCGCTGTCCTGGATCATCGTCTCGGTCGCGCTGGTGATTGCGGTCGATACCTTCGCCTACTTCTTCGGCCGGGGCCTCGGCGGGCCCAAGATCGCGCCGCGGATCAGCCCGTCCAAGACCTGGGCGGGGCTGCTGGGCGGCAGCATCGGAGCGAGCATCGTCCTCGCCGTATGGCTGGGGCTGCTGGAAGCGGGCGGCACGGCGACCATCCTGTTGCTCGCGCTGTTCTGGGGCGTGCTGATTGCCGTCACGGCGCAGGCGGGCGATTTTCTCGAGAGCTGGATGAAGCGCAAGGCGGGAGTGAAGGACAGTTCCAACCTCATCCCCGGCCATGGCGGCGTGTTCGATCGCACCGATGGGCTGATTCCGGTTATCCTGCTGACAAGCGGTGTGTATTGGTCGACCTTCGGATGACCCAGTCGATCACCATGCCGCGTTCCATCACCATCCTGGGCGCGACCGGCTCGATCGGCGCTTCCACGCTCGACCTCGTCCGCCGCGATCGCGACGCATGGCGGGTCCGCGCGCTGACGGCGAACTGCCAGGCTGTAGATCTGGCGGCGCTGGCGCGCGAATTCGACGCCGATCTGGCGGTGGTCGGCGACGAGACCTGCCTGCCCGAACTGCGCGAGGCATTAGCGGGGAGCGGGATCGAAGCGACCGGCGGCGCAACGGCGCTGTGCGAGGCGGCGCGGATGGGTGCGGACATCACCGTCGCGGCGATCGTCGGCTGCGCGGGCCTCGCGCCAACCATGGCGGCCATCGAACAAGGCGGCGTGGTGGCACTCGCCAACAAGGAGGCGCTGGTCTCGGCGGGCGCGATCCTCATGTCGGCAGTCGAGGCGAGCGGGGCGACCCTGCTGCCAACAGACTCGGAACATAATGCTATTTTTCAGTGCCTTGCGGGCAATAGCTCGGACGATGTCTCAACCATCACGCTGACCGCAAGCGGCGGCCCCTTCCGCACGTGGAGCCACGCGCAGCTCGCCGCCGCCCGGCCCGAGCAGGCGTTGAAACACCCCAACTGGTCGATGGGCGCCAAGATCACGATCGATTCCGCCACCATGTTCAACAAGGGGCTCGAACTGATCGAGGCGCATCACCTGTTTCCCGTCGGCCTCGGGAATATCCGCATCCTCGTCCATCCGCAGAGCGTAATTCACTCGATGGTGGAATATCGCGACGGCTCGACGCTTGCCCAGCTCGGCCCTGCCGACATGCGCGTGCCGATCGCCTCCTGCCTTGCCTGGCCGCGGCGGATGGCGGGTCCGTGCGCCCCGCTCGACCTCGCCGCGATCGGCGAACTCACCTTCTTTGCGCCCGAGGAGGATCGCTTCCCCGCCACCCGGCTGGCGCGCGAGGCGGCCGAGGAGGGTGGCGCGGCGCCGGCGGTGCTCAATGCGGCCAACGAGGTGGCGGTCGCCGCATTCCTGCAAGGTCAGATCGCGTTCACCGATATTTCGGCAATCGTCGCGCATACGCTCGACGCCGCGCTGCCGCCGCCCCCGGCCAATCTCGAGGATGTGCTCGAGATCGACCGGGCGGCCCGAGCCCGCGCCGAGACGATGCTGGAGCCTGCTTGAATGCTGCCCGAAGTGCCAATGTGGATGATGGTCGCCGGCTTCCTGCTGGTGCTGGGCCCACTCGTCACCGTGCACGAGCTCGGCCACTACCTCGTCGGGCGCTGGTTCGGGGTCAAGGCGGACGCTTTCTCGATCGGCTTCGGCAAGGAGATCGCCGGCTGGACCGACAAGCGCGGCACGCGCTGGCGGGTCTCGGCGCTGCCGCTCGGCGGCTATGTCCAGTTCGCCGGCGACATGAACCCGGCCAGCCAGCCGAGCGAGGAGTGGCTGGCGCTGCCCGAAGCCGAGCGCAAGCGCACCTTCCAGGCCAAGGCGCTGTGGCAGCGGGCGCTGATCGTCGCCGCCGGTCCGGCGACCAACCTTCTCGTCGCGATCCTCATTTTCGCAAGTTTTGCAATGGCTTACGGCAAGCCGGTGACCCCCCCGGTGATCGAGGCGTTTGCCGACGATTCGCCCGCAGCCGCCGCCGGGCTTCAGATCGGCGACCGGATCGTTGCAATAGACGGCGCGCAAATCGAGGATTTCGAAGAGGTGGCCGCGCGCGTGCTGCCCTTCCCCGGGCGCACGATCGCGATCGATTTCGAACGCGCCGGACGGGTTGGCTCGGTCGAGGTGGAGATCGCCGACATTCCCGTGGAGGACCGCTTCGGCAACGTCTCGCAAATCGGCCGCATAGGCGTCGGCTCGGATGCGCGGGTGTTCGAGAACCTGGGCCCGCTCGATGCGATCGGCTACGGGACGCAGGCGAGCATCGATCTGGTCGACCTGATGATCACCGGCCTCAAGCAGATCATCACCGGCGAGCGCTCGGTCAAGGAATTGGGCGGGCCGATCAAGATTGCTCAATATTCGGGCGAGCGGCTGTCGCTCGGGCCGCTGCCGTTCATCGAGTTCATCGCCTTCATCTCGATCAATCTCGCCTTCATCAACCTCCTGCCGATCCCCGCCCTCGACGGCGGGCACCTCGCCTTCTACGCCGCCGAAGCGGTGCGGCGGAAGCCGGCGAGCGCCAAGAGCCAGGAGTGGGCGTTCCGCACGGGAATGGCCTTCGTCCTGGCGCTGATGGTGTTCGTCACCATCAACGATATCGTTTCATTGCCGATCTTCAGCAGCTGATCGGGCTCGTGAGTGGCCCGGTCCCGTCGCTCGAACGGGGATAAACCACGCCGAACCGCTTGCCACCCCGTGCGCGCCCGCTTGATTGCGGCCCGCGCATCGGGCAAGGGGCCCGCTTTCCCGTCATGCCAGAATACCCGAGCGCCTGGGGTCAGTTTCCATTCAGGCTGAAAGGGCTGTTGCGGCGGCGGGACGCGAAGGATTGGACGGGTGAATGAGTTCTAAGCCGAGATCGGGCGCGCTCTCGAGACATGCCGCGGCTCTTCTGGGGTGCACGATGCTGGCGGGAACGCCGCTTGCCGTAGCGGCGCAGGACGAGGGCGCGCTCGAGGAGCCCGCGCCAGCGCCTTCCGCCCAGACGCCCGCACCTACCCCCGCACCGCCGCTCGATCCGGCGTCCACGCCCGATCGGCCCGAGGGCGAGGTCATCCGCACGATCGCGGTGTCGGGCGCGCAACGCCTCGAGCCGGAGACGATCGTCTCCTATGTCCGCCTGCGCCCGGGCGACGTCTACACCGCCGAAGCCGCTGACCAGGCGTTGCGCGAGCTCGCCGCGACCGAGCTGTTCGCCGATTTCTCGATCCGCAACGATGCCGGCAATGTCGTCATCACGGTCGAGGAGAATCCGATCATCAACCGGATCATCCTCGAGGGCAACGAGCGGATCGACGACGACAAGATCCTCCCCGAGATCAACCTCGCGGCGCGCCAGATCTTCACCCGCTCGAAGGTCCGCGCCGACGTCGCGCGGATCATCGAGCTCTACAAGCGCCAGGGCCGCTTCGCCGCATCGGTCGAACCGCAGATGGTCATGCTCGACCAGAACCGCGTCGACGTGGTATTCGAGATCACCGAGGGACCGCGTTCCAAGGTGCGGCAGATCAACATCATCGGCAACGAGGTGTTCTCGGACGGCGATCTGCGCGGCGAGATGGTCACCAAGACCACCGGCGGGCTGCTCTCCTTCCTCTCCTCCAACACCAGCTACGATCCCGACCGCCTCGCGTTCGACCAGCAGAAGCTGAGGCAGTTCTACCTGACCGAAGGCTACGCCGATTTCCGCGTGGTTTCGGCGGTGGCCGAGCTGACGCCCGACAAGCGTGATTTCATCATCACCTACGTCCTGGAGGAGGGCGAGCGCTACAAGTTCGGCGATGTCGAGGTGCAAAGCCAGCTGCGTGACTTCAACAGCGAGTTTCTCACCAACGCGATCCCGATCAACGAGGGCGACTGGTACAACGCGCAGCTCGTCGACGATACGATCGAGCAGCTGTCCGAAACCGCTGGCGCGTTCGGCTACGCCTTCGCCGACGTGCGGCCCGACTACGACGTGGACCGCGAGGCGCGCACGCTCGGCATCACCTTCACCATCACCGAAGCGCCGCGCGTCTATATCGAATCGATCGACATCAACGGCAACACGCTGACGCAGGACAAGGTGATCCGCCGCGAGTTCCGCCTGGCCGAGGGCGACGCGTTCAACGCGCTCCAGGTCCAGCGTTCGACCGCGCGGATCAATTCGCTCGGCTATTTCCAGGAGAATTTCGAGATCGAGCAGGTCGAGGGTTCGGCCCCCGACCGGATCATCCTGCAGGCCAACGTGCAGGAAGAGCCGACCGGCGAGCTCTCGCTTTCGGCGGGCTTTTCGAGCCTGGAGAGCTTCATCTTCCAGGGCTCGATCCGGCAGAACAATTTCCGCGGGCGGGGCCAGTCGATCGGGCTTTCGGCGAACTATTCGCGCTTCTCGCGCTCGGGGCGGATCAGCTTCACCGAGCCTTATCTGTTTGATCGCAACATCTCGGCCGGCGCCGATATCTACATTACCGACTACAATAACGGCTTCTTCGACCGCGACCGGGCGACCTTCGAGCAGCAGACCATCGGCGCCAGCTTGCGCGTTGGCGTGCCGGTCACCGAATATATCTCGCTGCTCGGCCGCTACACCTTCAACATCGACAACATCACCATCGACGAGAACCAGTTCTTCGAGGATTTCGACGGCGACGGGATCGAAACCTGCGAGCCGCTGCTTGCGGGCCGCTATCTGTGCGAGGCGATCGGCGAACGCACCACGTCGCTGCTGGGTCTCACCGCCGCCTACAACACGCTCAACAGCGGCGTGCGGCCCACGCGTGGCGAGTTGATTTCGCTCGGCGTGGAGTTCGCCGGTCTCGGCGGCGACGTGCGTTACGGGCGGCTGCGCGCCAATGCCCGCAAGTACTGGCAGATCGGTTCGGGCTTCGTCTTCTCGCTGGCGGCCGAGGGTGGCATCATCAAGGGCTTCAACGATCGTGGCGAAGGCGTCGACGACGTGCTCCTGACCGATCGCTTCTTCCTCGGCGAGCCGCAGTTCAGGGGCTTCGACATTCGCGGCGTGGGCCCGCGCGTGGTGCGCCGCTTCTACCAGCTGGCCGATGAGAACGGCAACCGCGAGCTCTTCCCGCTCGACTCCGACGAGAACCAGGATGATGCGCTGGGCGGGAAGTACTACTATCTCGGCCGGGCCGAGGTGGAGATCCCGCTCGGCTCGGGCGTGCGCGAACTGGGTCTGCGGCCGTCGCTGTTCCTCGATGTCGGTTCGGTGTTCGGGGTCGAACGGCCGGTGCTGGTGGAAAGCCCGCTGCCCGACGGCCTGTTCATCCCCGAGCGCAACACCACCGGCCAGGCGCTGTTCACCCAGATCGACATGGCCGAGGTGGTGAGCGGCCAATGCGTGCCGCAGACCACCTCGATCGTCACCAATCCGGTCAATCCCAACCCCCCTGCCTGCCTCACAAGCCCGTCCAATATTGCGCGCGGCCAGCAGCTTCCGCCCTTCGTGGAGGAATTTTACGGCGATACCCCGAAGCCACGCGTGGCGATCGGTCTCGGCGTCAACTGGAACTCGCCCTTCGGCCCGTTCCGCATCGATGTCGCCTATGCGCTGCTCAAGGAGCGCGGCGACGAATCCAAGACCATCACCTTCAACGTAGGAACCCAATTCTGATGACTTTCCGCATCCCGATGGCGCTCGGCGCCCTAGCCGCCTCCACGATGCTCGGCACCGCCCCCGCCGCCGCGCAGGTCAACGGCATCGCCACCGCCGATACCGCGGTCGCGGTGGCGCGCACCCAGGCCCTGCAGACCGGCTTCCAGCAGATCAGCACCCAGTACGAAGGCCAGCGCCCCGCGCTCGAACAGGCCCAGCAATCGCGCCAGACGCTCGTCCAGCAGCTCGATACCAACACCGACGGGCAGCTCTCCGAAACCGAAGTCAGCGCCGCCCCGCCGGCGACCGTCCAGTCGATCCAGGGGCTCGAGCAGCAGATCGCCCAGATCCAGGGGCCGATCCAGCGTGCGCGGGTCTATGTCGTGAGCCAGATCGCGCAGCAATATTCGGCCGCGGTGCAGCAGGTCATTTCCGATCGCAGCATTCAGATCTTGATCACCCCCGAGGCGATCGTTTACGCGCCCGAGGCGGCCGATGTGACCGAGGCGGTGGCGCAGGCGCTCAACGCGCGCGTGCCGTCGGTCCAGATCACCCCGCCGGACGATTTCCAGCCGACCCAGGCGACGGTGCAGCTGTTCCAGCAGATTCAGCAGTTGCTGGTCCTGTCGGCGATGCAGCAGCAACAGCAGCAGCAGGGCGCGGCGGGGCAGCAGCAGCAGCCGGTCGAGGGGCGCTAAGCGATGGCGGCAGGCGGGGAGCCGGGTGAGGGCGCGACAGGCGCCTACGACATCGCCCGCATCCTCGCCGCGCTGCCGCATCGCTATCCGATGCTGCTGGTCGATCGGGTGGCCGAGCTTGCCAGGGGCGAGTCGATCCGCGCGATCAAGGCGGTGAGCTTCAACGAGCCGTTCTTCCAAGGCCACTTTCCCGACCGCCCGATCATGCCCGGCGTGCTCCAGGTCGAGGCGCTGGCGCAGGCGGCGGGGATCCTCGCGGTCGAGACGCTCGATCTCGCCGGGAGCGGCAAGCTGGTCTATTTCATGGCCATCGAAGAGGCCAAGTTCCGCGCTCCCGTGGAGCCCGGTTACCTGCTCACGCTCGAAGCCGGCTTCGTCCAGCAGCGCGCGCGGGTGTGCAAGTTCTGGGGCCGGGCGAGCGTGGAGAACAAGCTGACCTGCGAGGCCAGGTTCACCGCGATGATCGGGGATGCGCCGTGAAGAAGCGGAGCATGGCCGCTGCCTTGGCGATCGCCCTTTCGTCGATGACGCCGCTTCATGCCCAGGAGCCGTCCGCGCCGGCTGACAACGCAGAACTCGCCGCGATGTTCGAGGCCGACCAAGCCGCGCGGCAGGAAGCGGCGGTCGATGCCGAGACCCTCGCGAGCGGGGATGCCGAGCGCCGCGCGCGGGCTTCAGCGATGCTCGAGAGCGGCGCCATCGCCACGGCAGCCGATTACTACCATGCGGCCATCCTCTTCCAGCATGGCGGGCAACCCGACGCCTACCTGCTCGCCCATGTCCTCGCCACCCGCGCGCTGGCGCTCGGCATGGCGGAGGCGGAATGGATCGCCGCGGCCAGCCTCGACCGCTTCCTGCACAGCATCGGGCGCGCGCAGGTGTTCGGCACCCAATACGACTGGAGCGAGGAGAGCGGGCTGACGATGGAGCCCTATGATCGCGAGCTGGTCGATGATCGGCTGCGCAGCGCTGCCGGGGTCGAGACGCTCGGCCAGCAGGAACTCAAGCTCGAGAACATGCGCCACGCGGTGGAGCCGGAAACGCACTCCCACTAGCTGCGTGGCGGCGCTGCTTGCTATCGACGCGCGCTGCCGCTAAGGCGCGCGCCTTCCCGATATTGCCCGGCCGGTCGGCACCGGCCCCATGCAGCAAGGACTTGTCGCCATGAAGGCCGATACGCATCCCGATTACCACATGATCACCGTCAAGATGACCGACGGCACCGAGTTCCAGACCCGCTCCACCTGGGGCGGCGAGGGCGATACGATGACGCTCGACATCGACCCGACCAGCCACCCGGCCTGGACCGGCGGCCAGCGCCAGCTCGAGCAGGGCGGTCGTGTGGCGCAGTTCAACAAGCGGTTCGGTGGGTTGAGCCTCAAGAAAAAGGGCTGAGCGCCGCGCCTCGTGCGCCGGCTATCGCTCCCACAGGTCGAGGATCGGTTCGACCAGGATCGGCTCGAACCGCTCGGCCGCGGGCCATCCCTCGGCATCGGCAAGCTCGGCGAAGGCCTGCTCACGCGCTTCGGCGCTCGGCCATAGCGCCACCGCGACCAGTTCGCCGGTATCCGCGCGCCCGAGCAACGAGCCCATGCCGCCGAGCGGCTTCAGCCGTTCGGTCGCGCGCCGCCAGCGGGCGATGAACGCCGCCTCGTCTTCCGGCGCGACCCGCCAGCGATAGATCGCCACGAGGCCGGGCCTGCCTACCCCCACGGCCGCTCGCGATACCATTTCGTGATCACGTATTTGACGCCCTTCCTCACCTTCATCCCATGATGGAGCGTGGCGGCGTTGAGCGAGCCGTCGGCGCGGTGATTGTCCCAGCACAGCAGCTTGCCGACCTGCGGCTGGAAGGTCTTGTTGACCACCTTGAACCGGGTCGCGCCGCCCGCCTCGACCTCGTTCAGGTAGATCATGAAGGTCCAGGTCCGCTGGCCCGCAACCGAGCAATACTGGGTGAACTCCGCGCCCGAAGGCTCGAAATAATCGGTATGCGGCTTGAATTCCTGGCCCGCCTCATAGCGTTGGCCCTGAGCCGGTTCGCCATGCGCGGGGTCGATCCCGTTGAGGGCTTCGAGCCGCTCCTCGATCGCCTGCACCGCCGGTTGGTCGGGCTTGAGGTCGCAGGTCTCGCTGGTGCGGAAATGATCGTCGCCGTTGGGATCGGCGATGGTCGAGGGCCGGCGATCCTGGTCGATCAGCGCGATCAGCTCCACGCACAGGTCCGGCGGCAGGAAACAGGGCCGGTCGAACAGCGTCAGCCGGGGAGAGGGAAAGCGCCGGACGCCGCCATAGGCGAGCAGCGTTGGGGCATCGGTTTCGCCGGGTCCGGGCATTGCGGATGGGAGGATAAGGCGCGTCATCCACAAGACAAGGCTGGTTGAGCGCGAGTGGAATATCCTTGCGCAGATGAGCCTGTCGCGAGTTTTCCCTTTCCCCTCAAGGTCCGTTGGTGCAACACGATACCGGCACCGCCGATAGCCGCTTGACCAGTGGACTCATGCGCCTATGGCCCCGCCCTTCGGCAGCAATGCCTGGCATATGGCGATCGTAGCTCAGCTGGTTAGAGCGCCGGTTTGTGGTACCGGAGGTCGCGGGTTCAAGCCCCGTCGATCGCCCCATTTCCAGACGCTGCCGACCGATCAGCGAGAGATGGGCGAGATGCAGGCGTTCTGGACCGAGGCCGATTACGATACGCACGAACTGGTCGAGCTGGTGCATGACGAGGATGCCGGGCTGACCGCGATCATCGCGCTGCATTCGACTCACCTCGGCCCCGGCGCCGGCGGCACCCGGTTCTGGCATTATCCCGATCCCGCCGCGGCGATGCGCGACGCTTTGCGTCTCAGTCGGGGGATGAGCTACAAGAACGCCATGGCCGGCCTGCCGATGGGCGGCGGCAAGGCGGTGGTCATGCTCGATGCCAAGCACCGCAAGACCCCGGCCATGCTCGCCGCGTTCGGCGATGCGGTGAACGCACTCGGCGGCCGCTATGTCACCGCCGAGGATGTCGGCGCGAGCGTGGCGGACATGGTGGCGATCGCCAAGCGCACGCCGCATGTCTGCGGCTTGCCGGCGGAAGAGGGCGAAATCGGGGGCGACCCCGGCCCGTTCACCGCCATGGGCATCTATCACGGGATCAAGGCGGCGGTCGCGGTCAAGCTCGGGCGCGAGAGCATGCAGGGCGTGCGCGTCGCGATCCAGGGCTGCGGGAGCGTGGGCGGCGGCGTCGCCCGGCTTCTGGCGAAGGACGGCGCGCGGCTGACGCTGGCCGATCCCGACGAGGAGCGTGCCAGGTCGCTCGCCAAGGAGGTCGAGGGCAAGCTGGTGCCGGTCGATTGCATCATGGGCACGGCCTGCGACGTGTTCAGCCCCAACGCGCTCGGCGCGATCCTGGACGAGGAGGGCATCGCCCGGCTTGATTGCGCGATTGTCGCGGGCGGCGCCAACAACCAGCTCGCCCGCGCCGAGCACGGGAAGCTGCTGGCCGAGCGCGATATTCTTTATGCGCCCGATTACGTCATCAACGCGGGCGGCATCATCAATGTCAGCCTCGAATATCTGTGCCGCCGGCATGGTTCCCCTTGCGACATCAACGAGGTGAGGAAGCGGATCGCGCAGATCCCCGAGCGGCTGCGCCAAGTGTGGCGCGAGAGCGAAGCCACGGGCGAGAGCGCGGACGTGGTGGCCGATCGCATGGCGCAAAGGCTGATCGGGCGGGGATAGGGGCACAATCGCGCGACCATCGCCCTTGGGCGCACTTGCCCCGCGGGGCGGCAGGTGCCAATAGATGCGCGAGCTTATAGCCATCAAAATGCACGCCTACGCCAATCCCACCCGCTTCCTGAGGATCGCCCGCTGGCTGACCCCGGTGCTGTTCCTCGGCGGCCTGGCGCTTACCGGCGCGGCGCTCGCCTGGGGCTTCTTCGCCGTGCCGCCCGATCGGCTGATGGGCGAGACGGTGCGCATCCTCTTCGTCCACGTCCCCGCCGCCTGGCTCGGCATGGGCGGATGGACCGCAATCGCCATCGCCAGCCTGGTCGAACTCGTCTGGCGGCATCCGTTGGCGAGCATCGCGGCGCGGGCAGCGGCCGTGCCAGGGGCCGTATTCACCGCGATCTGCCTCGTCACCGGCTCGATCTGGGGCCGCCCGACCTGGGGTACCTGGTGGGTGTGGGACGGCCGGCTGACCTCGATGCTGGTCCTCCTGTTCCTCTACCTGGGCTATATCGCGCTCGCGCAGAACGTAACGCGCGAGGGTGCATCGAGCCGCATCCTGGCGATTTTCGGGCTGGTGGGCGCGGTCAACGTGCCGATCATCAATCGTTCGGTCGTGTGGTGGAATTCGCTTCACCAGCCGCCCTCGATCACGATCGGGCAATCGGCGATCGACCCGGTGTTCCTGTGGCCGCTGCTCGCCGCGACACTCGGCTTTTCGCTGCTGTTCGGCGGCATCGTGCTCGCCCGGATGCGCACGCTGCTGGCCGAGATCCAGGCCGACGCGCGGCTGCGGCGGCGGGCGATGCAGGTGGCGGAGGCGGTCTGATGAGGGAAGCGCTCGACCAGTGGCTGTTCGTCTACGCCGCCTACGGAGTGAGCCTTCTCGGCACGCTCGGCCTCGCGGCATGGAGCTGGCTGGCGATGCACGCGGCGGAGGCGCGGCGGGAGGCGTCGCGGCGGAAATGAGTATCGCGCTCAAGCCCAAGCACCAGCGGCTGGTGCTGGCGCTGGTCGCGCTGGTGGCGCTGATCGGCGCCGGCCTGCTCGCCGCCTGGGGATTGCGCAGCCAGGCGAGCTATTTCTACGTTCCCGCCGACATCGCCGCCGACCCGCCCCCGCCCGATCGTGCGGTGCGGCTGGGCGGCATGGTCGAGGAAGGCTCGATGGCGACGCTGGCGGACGGGATCACGGTCACTTTCATGGTCAATGACGGCGTGGCGCGGGTGCCGGTCAGCTTCACCGGCATCGTGCCCGACCTGTTCGTCGAGGGGTCCGGCGTGGTGGCGGAGGGCTCGCTCGGGGCCGATGGAGTGTTCATCGCCGATAACCTCCTCGCCAAGCATGACGAGAACTACATGCCGCGCGAACTTCAGGACATGGAGGTCGCCGAGGTCCGCCGGTCGGTCGCCGAGACGGTCGAATGATCGCCGAACTCGGCCTCGCCGCCTTGTGGCTCGCCGCCGCGTTATCGGCGCTGCAACTCGTCGCGAGCATCGCCGGGGTGCGCGATGCCGAGGCGGGGTTCGCCGCGCTCGTCCGCCCGGCGGCGGTGGTCCAGGCGGCCTTGTGCGCCATTTCGTTCGTGGCCTTGTTGCAGGTATTCGCAGTCACCGATCTCTCGGTCGAGCTTGTCGCCGCCCATTCCCATTCCGAAAAGCCGCTGATCTACCGGCTGACCGGCGCGTGGGGCAATCACGAGGGCTCGATGCTCCTGTGGGTCACGGTGATGGCGCTTTCGGGGGGCCTGATCGCGGCCGTCGAACGCCGGCTGCCCGAGCGCACGATGCTGGCGACGCTCGGCGCACAGAGCTTCGTGGGCATCGGCTTCTATGCCTTCCTGCTGTTCTCCTCCAACCCTTTCAGCCGCCTCGATCCGGCGCCCGCGCAGGGCAACGGCCTCAACCCGCTGCTCCAGGATATCGGCCTCGCGTTCCATCCGCCGACGCTTTATTTCGGCTATGTCGGCCTCTCGGTCGCCTTCTCCTTCGCGGTCGGGGCGCTCATCACCCGGCAGGTCACGCCCGATTTTGCCCGGGTGATGCGGCCCTGGGTGCTCGGCGCGTGGGTGTTCCTGACGCTCGGCATCACGGCGGGCTCCTACTGGGCTTATTACGAGCTTGGCTGGGGCGGCTGGTGGTTCTGGGATCCGGTCGAGAACGCCTCGCTGATGCCCTGGCTGGCGGCAACGGCGTTGCTCCACTCGGCCAGCGTGCTGGCGGCGCGCGATGCGCTGCGCACCTGGACCATCATGCTCGGCGTCATTGCCTTCTCGATGAGCATGGTCGGCACCTTCCTCGTGCGATCGGGCATCCTCACCAGCGTGCACGCCTTCGCGGTCGATCCGGAGCGCGGCAGCTTCATCCTCGCGCTGCTGGTGCTCTATATCGGCGGCGCGCTGGTGGTGTTCGCCCTGCGCGCCGGCAGCATCGCCGAGGGCGAGCGGTTCGCACTCTTGAGCCGCGAGGGCGCGCTGGTGGTGAACAACGTCGCGCTCTCGTCATTGCTGGGGATCGTGCTGCTGGGCACACTCTATCCGCTGCTGACCGAGGCCTTCGACGTGCGCGTCTCGGTCGGGCCGCCTTACTTCAACCCGGTGGGAGCGATCTTCTTCCTGCCGATGCTCGCCGTGCTGGCGGTGGGCCCCCTGCTGCGCTGGCGCGGAGACAGCTTCGCGCGGGTGCAGAAGCCGATTGTGGCGGTCGGCGTTACGGCGCTGGTTTTGCTCCTGGGCACATGGCTGGCGACCGACATCGCGCTGCTGTCGCTGCTGGGGATCGCGCTGGCCGGCGCGGTTGCGGTGGGTAGCTTCCTGCCGCTGATCGGGCGCAACCTGCTGCGCCTGCCGCTGCCGACCTTAGGTATGGTGATCGCCCATTTCGGCGTGGCGGTGGCGGTGTTCGGGATGTCGGCCGATAGCGCGTTCCAGGAGGAGCGGCTGGTTGCGGCAGGCGTTGGCGACCAGCTGGCGGTCGGGCCGTGGCAGGCCGAGTTGCGGGCCATCACCCCGGTCGCCGGGCCCAACTGGACCGCGATCGAGGCGGACATGGCGGTCGCCTACGAGGGTGGCCGTCCGCGCGAGGCGCGGCCGCAATCGCGCCAGTACTGGTCGCCGCCGCAGCCGACCAGCGAGGTGGCGCTGGTCACGCGCTGGAACGGGCAACTCTACGTGGCGATCGGCGAACAGGCGCCGGACGGGCGCTGGCAGTTGCGGCTGTGGTGGAAGCCGTTCGTCACCTTCATCTGGTATGGCGGAGTGCTGATCGCGCTCGGCGGGGCCTTGTCGCTGGTCGGCCGGGTGCTGGCTGACGTGCGCCGGCGCAGCGCGTCAGGGCACGCCGGCGGGCGGCGCGGCGAGGGCGAACGAGAGGGCGCGGAGGAAGCGCTGGCGTGAACCTCAAGCGGTTGCGCTGGAGCCTTTGGCTGATCGTCGCGCTCGCCCTGGCGCTGTTCGCGCTGTTCGCGGTGCAGCTGGCGCGGCCGAAGAACGATTTCGTCGAGAGCGCGCTGGTCGGCGAGCAGCTGCCGCAGTTCGACCTGCCGCCGGCGACAGCGGGCGTGCCGGGCCTTTCAACAAGCGATTTCACCGATGGCGAGCCGCGCTTGCTCAACATCTTCGGCAGCTGGTGCATTCCCTGCCGTGCCGAGGCGCCGCAGCTCGAGGCACTGCGCCGCCAGGGGGCCCAGATCGTCGCCGTGGCGATCCGCGACGAGCCACAGAACGTCGCGGAGTTCCTCCGGCTTTACGGCAACCCGTTCTCCCGCATCGGCAGGGACGACATCAGCGCGGTGATGCTGGAGCTTGGCTCGTCGGGCGTGCCCGAGACGTTCGTGGTCGATGGCGAGGGGGTGATCACCCATCAGCATATCGGCCCGATCATGGACCGCGACGTGCCGCTGCTGATGGACGAGTTGCGGCGCGCGAAGGTGGGGGCGGCTTCATGAAACGCCCGCTCCTTGCGTGCCTGCTGGCCGCGGCTTGGGCGATGCCGATCGCCGCGCAGGACACCCTGCCGCCCGCGCCCTATGCCTATCAACAGCTCGACGACCCGCTGCTCGAGGCCAAAGCGAGCGAGCTGATGGCGACCTTGCGCTGCCTCACCTGCCAGAGCCAGTCGATCGCCGACAGCGATGCGCCGATGGCGGGCGACATGCGGCATCAAGTGCGCAGCCGCATCGCGGCGGGGGAAGAGCCCGAACAAGTGCGCGCCTGGTTGGTCGCACGCTATGGCGATTACGTCAGCTACGCGCCGCAGATGACGCAGCGGACCTGGCCGCTGTTCGCGGTGCCCGCCTTGCTGCTGGTGATCGGCCTGCTGATCGTGCGCCGCCGCCTGGGCGCGCGGGGGGTGAGGCCGTGACGAGTTGGGCGGCAGTCGCCCTGATGACGCTGGCGGCCTTCGCCATCGCCGCTTTCGTGCTCAAGCTCGAGCGGCAGTGGTGGACGAGCCTGCTCGTCGTGCTATCGCTCGGCCTGGCGGGCTATGCGCTCCAGGCGCGCCCCGATCTTCCTGCGGCGACGCGCGCCGGAGCGCTCGAGCGCGAGGCCGACCCCTGGGCCTCGGTCGAGGAGCGCGAAGCGCTGCTGCCCTCGCGCTATCGCTCCTCGAGCAACCTGCTGCTCACCTCCGATGCGTTCGCCCGGCGGGGGCAGCATGCCAATGCCGCGGCCATGGCTCAGGGCGCGACCGAGGAGAACCCGCAGGATGCCGAGGCCTGGCTGGCGCTCGCCAATGCCCTGGTCGAACATGCTGACGGCACGCTGACGCCCGCCGCGCTCCATGCCTTCCGCCGCGCCGGCCTGGCGGCACCCGACGCGCTCGCGCCCGGCTATTTCCTCGGCCTCACGCTGATCCGGCAGGGCCAGTTCCTCGAGGGGCGCGGCATCTGGGAGCGCACGCTGACCGGCTCCGCCGCTGCCGACGGCGATGATCCGGCCCGCGCGCTGATGGCCGAGCGGCTCCAGCGCCTCGATACGCTGCTCCTGGCGATGGGCACGATGCAGCAGGCGGGGCCGACCGCTCCCGCCGACGCGCCCTGACCATCGAAGCGCGGCGCATTGCGGGTGACGATCGTGGCTGCTAGAGGCGCGCCTCCTATGGGCGCACGGTCATTGAAGGGGCGGCACTCCCTATGAGCGCCGCCGGCGGCGCTCAGCGCGGTTCGGCCAAGCTGAAGCTTGCCGCGGGTGCGATCGGCATCGTCTTCGGCGATATCGGCACCAGCCCGCTCTACGCCTTCCGCGAGACCTTCCGCGGCCACAACCCCCTGCCGATCGACGATATGCACATCCTGGGTGTCGTCAGCCTGATCTTCTGGTCGATGACGCTGGTCGTCTCGATCCAGTACGTGACCATCCTGATGAGTGCGGACAACAAGGGCCAGGGCGGCAGCCTGGCGCTGGTCGCGCTGATCAGCCGCCATGTACGCGGGGCCAATCGCGGCTGGCTCGCGGCGATGCTGGGGGTGGCCGCTACTTCGCTGTTCTACGGCGATTCGATGATTACGCCGGCGATCTCGGTGCTTTCGGCGGTCGAGGGGCTGACCGTCGTCGATCGCAACCTCTCGCCCTTCGTCATCCCGATCGCGCTGGTCCTGCTGATCGCCCTCTTTGTCATCCAGAAGCGCGGCACGGCGAAGGTCGGTGCCCTCTTCGCGCCGGTGATGATCGTCTATTTCATCGTCATCGCCGTATTGGGCACGATCCAGATCCTCCAGACGCCCGCGATCCTGATTGCGTTCAACCCCTATTACGCCGTCATGTTCTTCGTCACCGACGGCTGGCTCGCCTTCCTCGCGCTCGGCTCGGTGGTGCTGGCGGTGACGGGAGCCGAGGCGCTCTATTCGGACATGGGCCATTTCGGGCGCGGGCCGATGCGGCTCTCCTGGTTCGGCTTCGTCATGCCCTGCCTGCTGCTCAACTATTTCGGCCAGG
>PPFU01017362.1_pt1 | contig 21928 bp, 18 predicted proteins | sample 1535991 | NCBI WGS metagenome assembly PPFU01 (sample SAMN04901290, study PRJNA319586) | Hypolithon metagenome, whole genome shotgun sequencing project. | isolation source: Antarctic Hypolithon | place: Antarctica: Miers Valley | collected 2014
AAAGCACCCTTGAGACCACCGACCTCCTGCTCGAGCTGAGCTTCGAGGAGACGAACCGACGCCGAGACTCCTATACGCTGACCTCCTCTTTGGAGCTGAGTGCCACGACTATAGAGGGCTTCGAGGCGCTACTCGCCTGGATGCTAGTGATGGTGGGCGACGTGAGCTTCGAGGATTGCATCCTCACTGGTGCCACCCTTGGCGAGATGAACCTCTACACAAGCGCCACGTTCGGACCGGAGGCGGGACCCTATCGGGGCTCGAGCCTAACCTTGGAGCTTTCCAACGTCCTCTACAACGACGATGGCATCCCGTTGGGCACGGACCTGGACGCAGAACTGACGGTCTTCGACGAGGCGAGTGCGCAGGAGGACGTCACTACAGCACTTGCGTCGCTCTTCTTCGATGACAAGACGGGCTTAAAGGCAGAGGGCGAGGTGACACTGCCAGATGGCATGAGAGAGGACTTGCTCAAGTATCTGACGAGGCTCTGGGAGGGATATCAGCGGCGGACCCAAGAGATTGCTGCCCTTAGAATAGCTACTCCTCTAAAAGCGCGTCGATCTTCGCAAGCAGCTTGTCCAGCTCGCGCTGCTTGTCCGCGGGAAGCTTGCTGATGCGGTTCGGGGTGAGTTTGCGTTTGAGGCCCGCTATATCGACAGCGCTCCCCTGCTGCTTTACGTCCTTTACGCCTGCTTGCTTATCGATTTCCGCTCTGAGCTGCTTTAGGCTCAGGTTGTTTTCAAGGGTGAGCTGGAGTAGCCGTGCTCGCACCTCCTCATCTTTTATGCTTCCTAACACCCGAGCTTTGGAGTACTCGAGTCTCCCCGCTTGTACCGCCTGAACCAACGCTTCGGGCATCTTCAAGATGGGTACGCGGTGGCTGTAGAACGAGCTCGCCGTATAGCGTCCGAGGCTCTTGAATAAGGCTTCGACGCTCTCGATATGCGGGTTGATAACAACGTTGTTATCAACCCGCCCAAGCGCTCGGTAGTGGCTCTGGCGAATAGCTTCGAGCACGTTCTGAACCGGAACGCCGAGCTTTAGGCTGAGAAGGGTAAGGGTGCCGTCCGTCTCTTCGACCGGGTTCAAATCTTCGCGCTGTAGGTTCTCAATCAGTGCAAGTTCTAGGCTCTCTTCGTCCGAAACCTCACGGATAACCGCCGGAATGGTCTCGAGCCCTGCGCGCTGCGCTGCGCGGTAGCGTCGTTCGCCCGCGACGAGCTCGTAGCCGTCACCGTGTTCACGCACTAAAACGGGTTGCAGCACCCCTTTTTCTTTTATGCTCACTGTAAGGGTGTCGAGCGCCTCTTCACGGAAGAACTTTCGGGGTTGGTTGGGGTTGAGGTAGATGTCGCCGAGTGGCAGCTGCCGCTCTCCCCCCTTTGCCCCAGTCTTGGCCGCGCCGAGGATGGAAGAAAATGCCCCCTGGCGGTCTAGTTTTACCATTACAGGCTCACCTTCACGCCTAGCGCCCCCAACAGTTCGCTCGTAACGGTGCGAATTTCTTCGCTGGCGACGTCGTTTGGCTTAAACGCTGGGATGGGTGCCCCCGCAATCTGCGCGTCCTTATAGGTGGCGGGCCGGTGTCGCAGTGGGGAAGAGACCGCCGCGATTTCGGGGAGCTGCGCGCGGATGGCTGCGAGCGAATCCTGGTCGTGACGGGTACGGGCGTCGAACTGGGTAAGCAGAAACATGACGATCTCGAGCCGTGGGCTCATCTCTCTATAGCTTTCAACCATCGTCATCACCGTCTGAATACCCCTTAGACCTTTGCTGTTGGTCGGCAGCGGCACCACCACGAAGTCGGCGGCGATCACGCAGAGTGCCGAGAGCTGACCCAAGCTAGGTGGTGGGTCGATCAGCACGAAGTCGTAGCTGCGTACCGGGGGCACTTGCCCCGCGTTAGTGGGCGTACTACCGAGTTTGCGAACGGCGGTGCGTAAACGCGCCAAACCGTTGAGCTCACCCGGCAAGAGCAGGTCGATACGAGCGAGATCGAGCTGACTGGGGATGAGGTCTAAACCGTGAACGCGCAGCGGGCGGGGGAGTGCGAGTTCGGAGCGCGCCCTGCCACCACTAATAACAGCGTCGAAGATCGTTTCTCCGATTGCGGGGGGTTCCTGCACGCCTAGCCACTCGCTCAAGTTAGCCTGGGGGTCGGCGTCGATGAGCAGCACCTTGAAGCCTTGTTCGGCGAGCGAAAAGCCGATGTCGCGGACGCTGCTCGTCTTGGCGACGCCGCCAGCATGGTTAAAAAACGCAATCGTTCGCATCGTCTCGACCTCCACTCCGAGCCTAACCCCTAGCATCTCACCGTAGTGCTATACCGAACGCAGAGTGGGGTTCGAATTAGCCGCTCTACTTTGACGCCCCTAGTATAGCCATCTCGAGCTATGAAGCTAACCCTTACAAGGAAACGCTGCGTTGCATGCACCCAACTTTAAGCCGCTCAACACGCTTCATGAAAGGCATTAAGGCACCACACAGAGCATAACGCCTTAAACACTCGCGCTAAGGGTTGACAAATAAAGAAACGGCCACTAGAGTTATGTAATCAATTACGTAATCGTTTACATAACTTAGGACCGACTGCTGTGTAAGCGAGGGACAGAGGGGATTATGCACCCAAATGTACCCAAAACGCCTCTACTAACGCTGCGTCACATCACTAAAGCTTTCGGCGCGGTGCAAGCGCTCAAAGGTGTCTCGTTCGATATCTTCCCAGGCGAAATTGTCGCCCTTGTGGGAGATAACGGTGCTGGGAAGTCGACGCTTGTCAAAATCCTTTCCGGCGTTCATGCGCAGACAAGCGGTGAGATGCAACTCGAGGGCGAGCCCGCACACTTCACCTCTCCAGCGCACGCGATGACAGCGGGCATCGAGACGGTATACCAAGACCTAGCGCTTATCGAACAGCTCGACGTCGCTGACAACGTCTACCTTGGACGAGAGATTTTCTATGGTGGCAGCTTCGGAAAACGTCTCGGTTGGCTTAACCGCAAACGGATGCGGGAAGAAACCGCCGCCGCCCTTTCAGAGCTTCACATTAAGATTCCAAACCCCACCCTGAGTGTCAGGCAGATGAGTGGAGGGCAGCGTCAAGCTGTAGCAATCGGCAGGGGCATCACGTGGGGCCGGAAAATCTTGCTGCTCGATGAGCCTACTGCGGCGCTCGGGGTAGAGGAGAGTGAGCAAGTCCTAAGGCTAGTCGAGCGTGTAAACCGAGAGAAGCAGATGACGTTTCTTATCATCAGCCACAACATGCAAGACGTGCACCGTTTAGCAGACCGCATCATCGTGCTGCGTCAAGGCGACCATTACGCAACGCTACACAAAGAGGACGTCACACCGCAAGATATCGTCGCTTACATTACTGGAGCGAAATAGTGGCAAACGTCAAACAGGTTGCTGAAGCGGCGTCGGTCTCTGTCGCAACAGTGTCACGGGTCGTCAACGAAAGTGGGTATGTTAGCCCTGACCTAAAGAAGCGCGTATATAACGCGGTGGAGTCGCTGAACTATCGACCTAGCGCACTCGCCAGAAGTTTAAGGACGCAACAAACGTTTAACATCGGCGTTTTGGTCCCGCAGATCGACCACCCGTTCTTTGGCATTCTTGCCTTCGCAACCGAAAGAGCACTTTTCGAGGCGCGTTACCGCTGCTTTGTTTGCAGCGCCGAAGAGGATGCCGACAAGGAGGACGCGTACATCGACGCTCTCCTCGGTCAGCGGGTCAACGGCGTGATCACGGTGCCGACAAAAAGTGCTGGGGAGGGGGTTCAGAGGCTGCTAGAACAGCAGACGCCGGTGGTGCTCATCGATAGAGACCTGCCCAGCGTAGCGGTAGACAGGGTTCTTAGCGACAACTTCGGTGGGGCTTACGAGCTAGCAGTGCACCTTCTCGAACTTGGACATAGAAACGTCTCGGTTATCGGCACGACTGCAAAAGGCCACGCTATAAACGACCGGATAGCAGGGCTCGAGCGGGCGTTTAACAAGCTAAGCGATCATGGCAATCTACAGATTTGCTTGCAAGAGCCATTGGCGCAGTTTGAAGCAGGTTACGAGACCGGCCTGTACCTTCTCTCTAAAGACCCGAGGCCTAGCGCTATCATCGCGCTAACTGACGTTATCGCCGTCGGGGTGCTTCACGCTAGCGCTGAGTTGGGTCTAAAAGTTCCCGACGACCTGAGCGTTAGCGGCTTCGACGACATCCCGCTCGCACGCTACGTTTTCCCTGCGCTTACGACCGTCGCTCAACCGCTACATGAGATGGGCCGTGTCGCTGCGAAGCTAATGCTTAGCAAGATAGCGGAGCCGTCACGGACGCCTCAGCAAACGGTTTTACCCACAAAGCTCGTGGTGCGCCGCTCGACGGGAGTGGCGCAGCGGATAAGGAGCAACCAGAATGGCACTTAGATCCACCAAGCCGACTTTGGGGTCACAGGTGTCGCACTTCGTTTCCGAATACGGAATCTTCCTCATTCTTCTGCTTATGGTCGTAGCGCTCTCGATCATTACCCCGCTGGTGCGTGGCGAACAGTACTTTTTGACCTCTCGGAACTTGCTTCAGGTTCTTCTTCAGGCGTCGATCAACGTGATCATTGCAATCGGTATGACCTTTGTCATTACAAGTGGCGGCATCGATCTTTCGGTTGGCTCTATCGTCGCTCTAGCCGGGGTTGCCGCCGGCATGTCGATGAACGCAGGTGCTGGCCCCTATTTGGGGTTTCTGATTTCGATGCTTGTCGGAGGCGCGTGTGGAACCTTTAACGGCCTACTTATTACCCGGCTAAACCTACAACCTTTCATCGTCACGCTTGGGACGCTAGGAATGTTTCGCGGTTTGGCGCTTATCTTAAGCGAGGGCAGGCCGATCTACGGCTTTAACCGAGTGTTTCTCGACATCTTCGCGGGCCGCGTTTTCGGTATTCCCGTCCAAGTCGTCGTAGCGGTTGTTCTTGCGCTTGTGTTCTGGTTTGTCCTAACGCGTACCCGCTTCGGTAAGTACACGGTTGCTATCGGCGGCAACGAGTTAGCCGCGGACCGCACCGGCGTTCCCGTGAAGTGGTACAAGTTCAAGGTTTATACGCTTATCGGCTTGCTCTCCGGAGTAGCAGCGGCACTCTTGACGGCGCGGCTCAGCAGCGCGGACCCCACAGCAGGACAGCTTTTCGAGTTGGACGCGATCGCCGCAACGATTATGGGCGGCACCAGCTTGGCTGGGGGTGAGGGGACAATCGGCGGCACCGTGGTAGGGGCGCTCGTCATCAGCCTCGTTCGTAACGCCATGAACCTTCTAAACGTCCCGACTTTTTGGCAGCAGTTCGTGCTTGGCACGGTCATTATCCTTGCTGTCATCCTCGATAGGTGGCGTCGCCGGAAAGCGACCGGTTAGGAGGAGCTGTGTCGTAACACACGCGTTTCACTTGCCACGCTCACCTTTGTCGTGATGTTCAGGAGGAAGTAGATGAAAAGAGTTTTTCAGGTTCTTGCCCTTACAGCTTTGTCGGTCACCTCACTTGCATCTGCGCAAGACGACACCTTTAGAATCGGCGCTCTAATCAAAAACGACTCGAATCCATTCTTTTTGGCTATGAGAGAGGGGTACGAATTCGCAGCAGAACGCTACGGCGTCGACATCGTCGTAGGGAGCACCCCGACCGAAGACGCGGCTGCTGAACAGTTAGCTATCCTCGAGACCTGGCTTAACGAGGGTACCTTTGACGCGTTTATCGTCACGCCGTTTCGGGCTACGAGTCTAGATAGTGCGCTCGCCCGTGCGACCGAAGAAGGGCTGCCTATCATCAATACCGACGAGCTGATCCCGGTGGATTCGGCGGAAGCGAGCGGTATCGACATCAGCGCCCGCATTGCCTCGAACAACGTTCGCGCTGGCTCGCTAGTTGCCCAGATGTTTGCCGAGCGCCTGCCCGAAGGTGCTCAGGTAGCCGTTATTGAAGGCGCAGCCGGAACAACAAGCAGTATCGACCGCGTCACCGGCTTTACCGAGGAGATAACGGCTGCGGGTTTTGCAGTCGTTGCCAGCCAGCCAGCGGATTGGGACCGTGCCCAGGCGTTCGACGTTGCGACCAACATCCTCCAAGGAAATCCAGAAGTTCAGGGCATCTTCGCGGCCAACGACGGCATGGGTCTAGGGGCTCTCGAGGCGGTTCAAGCAGCTGGCTTGGCTGAGGATGTACTGGTAGCGAGCGTCGATGCGATTCCTGAAGCCATCGACGCCGTGCGCGAAGGTAGGCTTGCCGGCACGGTGGCGCAGTACCCGGACGAAATGGCTGTGCTGGCGGTCGAGGCTATGCTCAAGGTTTTGCAAGGTCGCCCGGTTGCACCGGAAATTGAGGCGCCGGTCGTACTTCTGACCGAGGAAAACGTCACTACCGCCGGAAGTCGGCTTGGAGACCCTGCGATCGGCGACCTCCGCATCGGCGCGCTTACCAAAAACTTGAGCAACGAGTTCTTTCTGACGATGTCTCAAGGCTACGAGCAGGCTGCTAGCGACCTAGGCATTACCGTAACAGTCGGGAGTACACCGACCGAAGACGCGACCGCTGAACAGCTAGCCATCCTCGAGACCTGGCTAAACGAAGGGGGCTACGACGGCCTATCGGTCACGCCCTTCCGGGCGACGAGCTTAGATAGCGGTCTCATCCGGGCGACCGAGGCGGGATTACCTATCGTCAACATCGACGAACTCATTCCTCAAGATGCACTGGCGTCCAGCGGCGTTATAGTCGCGCAGCAGATCGCCTCCAACAACGTTCGGGCAGGTTCCTTGGCTGCTGAGAGGGCACTCGAGCTCCTTCCGGAGGGCTCAGAGGTCGCGGTCATCGAGGGGGCGGCTGGTACTACCAGCAGCATCGACCGGGTAAGCGGCTTTACCGATACGGTTACGCAAGGTGGTTTGATTGTGGTTGCCAGCCAGCCCGCCGATTGGGACCGTGCTCAAGCCTTCAACGTCGCCACGAACATCTTGCAGGGCAACCCCAACGTCCGAGCGATTTTTGCGGCAAACGACGGTATGGGTTTGGGCGTGATTGAAGCAGCTCAGGCAGCAGGTCTTGCGGAGGAGGTGCTCGTCTTCAGCGTGGACGCAGTTCCTGAGGCACTAGACGCGGTTCGTGAGGGGAGGCTCGCGGGTACTGTCGCGCAGTATCCCGACGAGATGGCCTACCTAGCCGTCGAATCTCTTGTCAAGATCATCGAGGGTAGACCCGTAGCCCCAGCGCTAGAGTCTCCGGTAACGCTCATTACGCAAGAAGACCTTCTCGAGTAGGTTTAGGAGGGTGGGACAACACCCCACCCTCTATTTCTTCGAAAGTTACACGAAAGTGCATCCTACACCTGACGTCCGGGAATGGATAAACTCGGGGGCGGCTGTCACTTTAGGGTCGGATCCAAGACGTCTCTAAGTCCATCACCTAAAAGGTTAAAACCGAGGATCGCCAGGGTGATGGTTATGCCCGGAGCAAACGCGAGCAGCGGCTGCACGCTTAGATAGAGCTGCGCCTCGCTCAGCATCGCCCCCCGTTCCGGTGTAGGAGGGGTTACGCCGAGGCCCAGAAACGATAAGCCAGAGGCGACAAGCAAGGTGACGCCGCTGCGCAGCGTGGCGTAGACGATGATGGGTGCTAAAACAGCCGGAACGATGTGACGAAAGACGATCCGGCCTGGCCCGGCCCCGAGGCTCTGGGCCGCTTCGAGATAGGCGCGCTCCTTGGCGGCTATCGTCGCGCCGCGCGTTAGACGTGCAAAGATAGGAATGCCGAACAAGCTCGTGGCGAATACCACGGGCCAGACGCCGGGACCTGTTAAGGTGATCAGGGCGATGGCGATGAGGAGACCCGGAAACGCCAACAAAATGTCCACGAAACGCATCGAAAGATTGTCGACCAAGCCGCGGCTATAGCCTGCCCAGAGTCCCCAAAGGCTACCGATTAACGCGCCTACCAGCGTAGACGTAACGCCGATGCTAATTGAGTAGCGCGCGCCAACCAAGAGGCGGCTAAGGGTATCGCGACCAAACGGATCGGTGCCGAGCCAGTGGGCCTTTGAGAAGGAGGCGTTTAGGGTCAGGTAGTCAGGCTCTGCGGGGTCGTAAGGTGCGATCCAGGGACCGACTACAGCGAGCACCAGAAACGTAAGCGTAAGAAGCAGGCCTACCGACCCACTACGGTGGCGCAGAAGACGTTGGAGCACACCCCTGCGTCCGCTACTATTCATACGACACCCGCGGATCGATGGCGGCGTAGAGAAGATCGACGAGCAGGTTTATCACCACAAACTGCACGGAGAAAACCAGCAACAAAGCCTGAATGACCGGGTAGTCACGGGCGTCGATAGACTGAATGAGGAGCCAACCCAAGCCGGGAAAGGTAAAGATGGTCTCGACGATGATGGCACCCGAGAGCAGGAAGCCGAACTGCAAGCCGATCACGGTGACTACCGGAATGAGGGCGTTGCGCAAGGCGTGCTTGTTGATGATGCGGTGCCGTGGCAAGCCCTTGGCTCGAGCAGTGCGGACGTAGTCCTCACCGAGCACCTCTAAGAGGCTGGAGCGGGTAAAGCGGGCGATAGTCCCGATAGAACCCGCTGCCAGCGTAAGCGTCGGCAGAACGAGGCCGGCTAAACTCACGCTTCCGGCTACCGGCAATACGCGCAAGCCTACGGCGAAGACGTAGATCAGAAGGAGCCCTAAAAAAAACGATGGCGTGCTGATGCCTAAGATGGACAGTGAGGTAACGCTCAAGTCGGCCAAGCTGTCGCGTCGAACGGCTGCAAAAATACCCAAGGTGACGCCGACAACCATCGCTAGGGTGATAGCCGTAAGTGAAAGGTAGAGCGTCGAGATGAAGTAGCGCCCGAGAAGCTGGCCTACACGTTGGTTTGCCCGAAAAGAACGGCCTAGGTCTCCCCGCGCGAGGCTGGCGAGAAATAGGCCGAACTGCTCGGGCAGCGAGCGGTCGAGGCCGAAACGCTCCTGCACCTGCGCGACCTCCCCTGCGCTCGCGTCTTGACCCGCGTAGAGACGAGCCGGATCACCCGGCAGCGCCCTTACAAAGAAAAAGACGACGACGGCAATACCCAAGAGGGTCGGGACAGTTTCCAAAAGTCGGCGTAACGTGTAGATCACCATGAGGTAAAGGTGCCTTTAGTGCACCTCGAGTAGTTATGCTTACTACTGTTATCTACTACTGTGTTAGGGCGGCGCGGCGCGCGTCGACCGTTTGGTCGGGCATATAATAGACCCCTTCTAAACCGCTGACCTGTCCAGCAATGGTGTTGGGGCTATAGAGAAACACCCAAGGGGCGTCATCCCAGATGATCTCTTGCGCACGGGCGTAGATCGCTGCGCGCTCATCTTGATCGACGGTCGTACGACCTTCCTGGATGAGACTTTCGACCTCGGCGTTTTCGTAGAAACTCCAGTTATTGGAGTCCGGCGGCCACGACTGCCGGCTAAAAGAAACCGTCAGCGCGCGGTCGGCGTCGCCTGTAGCTGTCGAGGCCCCGACGAGCGCTGCCTGGGTAGGGTTCTCTTCAACGGGTAAAAAGATCTGGTCGTTGAGCGCGCCACGCTCGGCAGGATCGAGCCGCATCTCCACACCGATGGCTGAAAAGAACTGCTGTAAAACCTGCCCTGCCGCGCTGTATTCGTCGCCCGTAAAGGTCAACACATCGAAGCTAAGGTCATCACCGTAACCCGCCTCGGCCAAAAGCTGGCGTGCCCGTTCCGGGTCGTACTCGTAGGGGTCTTGCGGCGCGTACCCGAAGACGGTCTCGGGAATGGGTGAGGTCATCACCGTGCCGTAGCCACGGAAGACCACGTTGATGAGTTGCTCTTTGTCCACCGCGTAGTTGAGAGCCTGACGCACCCGTACATCGTCGAAGGGCGGCCTCGAGGTGTTCATTTGGAACGTGCGGGCGAAGGTGCTCTCTTGAACGAGGATCTCGAGGTTTGGAGCGGCCTCGAGCGGCTCGATGAGCTGAGAAGGGAGCGCCTCGATAAACTGCACCTCACCGCTCTGGAGCTGCGCAACCCGGGTCGCGGCGTTCGTGACGATGAGAAACTCTAGCCCATCGACCTGCGCGGGCTCTCCCCAATAGTCTTCAAATGCCTCGACGACGACGCGCACACCGTCTTGCCACTCGACAAACCTGAAAGGACCGGTGCCAACGGGATTTCGTCCGACGTCGTTGCCATACTCGTCCAGCGAAGTAGGACTGGCGATGCGCGAATTACTGAGGGCCAAGTTAAAGAGAAATGCACTATTAGGCGCGGCCAGGGTGAAGCGCAGCTCGTTAGGGCTCAGGACCTCGACGCTCTCGACGCCAGCCAGCGCGCTGCGACCCCGCGAGCCAATACCTTCGGGCTCGAGCGCCCAGTCGAAATAGGCCTTGGCAGCCTCGGCGTTAAAGGGTGTGCCATCGTGAAAGCTGACCCCTTCTCGAAGCTGAAATGTGTACGTCGTCGCGTCGTCACCGACCTCCCACGACGTTGCTAATTCGGGAACAACCTCCAACGTTTCATCAAACCCCACCAAACCCTCGAACATGGTCCGGATAACGGTCGCGTCCGCGAGCCCCGACGACTCTGCCGGATTTAAGCTTGTTTGGGCCAAGCTCTGTGCGATGCGGACGGTTCCTTGTGCGTAGACGAGCGGCAGCGCCGCGCCGAACAACGTGAAACCCACCAAAAGACGGAGCCGTTTTTTCATCTGCAACCTCTTTCATTCTGCGAATGTCAGTCTGCGTAGATGTCCGGACGACGGTGCGCAAGGCTTGGCAGGCTTTCTCGTACTTTCTGCACGCGATCCAAGTCGATTGTAGCAAGAATCACGCCTACTTGGTCAGAGGCGCAAGCGAGGACCGTTCCCCACGGGTCGACCACCAGCGAGCGACCATAAGCGGTAAAGCCGCCGCCGCCCTCTCCTATCGTGGCGGGAGCAACAATGTACATACCGTTCTCGATCGCCCTTGCACGAAGTAGGGTTTCCCAGTGATCTTTTCCTGTGTAAAGGGTGAAGTTCGATGGTACAAAGGTCAACGTCGCGCCTTTAAGCGCGAGAGCGCGGTAAACCTCTGGAAAGCGCAGGTCGTAGCAAATGCTTAAGCCCACCCTTCCGTATGCCGTCTCGGCGGTAACAAGCTGGTCGCCTGGGCGGTTTCGGCTAGATTCTTGAGCCTTGACCTGACCGTCGATAATCACGTCGAACAGATGGATTTTTCGGTACTTTGCGAGCACCACGCCGTTAGGGTCAAAGAGAAGCGAGGTATTAAAAAGACGTGGATCACCGTCGTCGACGCGCTCGTTGTAACTGCCCGCAAGAAGGTAGATGCGGTGACGTTTCGCCACCGCTGCGAGTTCTGCTGAAAGCGGTCCGGGAATAGGTTCTGCCGTGGCAAACTTGACGTCGTTTGGGCCGCGGCAATGAAACGTCTCGGGAAGTGCGACGAATTGGGCACCCGCTGAGGCCGCCTCTCCGACAAGTTCGATGGCGCGGGTGACGTTCGCCCGCTTATCTTCATCGGGGTTAACCTGGATAAGTCCAAGAGTAAGGTGCGCCATGCATGATTATGACGCCTTTTCGTAAACTCCGAAAGGTCAAAAGGCGATGTTTTGATACGTATATTTCACTTCTGCCCGTCCTTGTTCCTGCTCAACCTCCCGCCTCAGCGGCGTCATCCTGCTCTCTCCAGCGTTCCGTTCTCCAAACGCGCCACGTTCAACACCTCTCCCAAGTCCTGACCTTTAGGTGCTTTGACCCGCGGCTTTAGCGCTGGGTTAGGCAGGTAATAACCCGTCGACACCCTTACTCACAATTTTCGTGCGGGCGTGTAGGTACTGTTCACCTCAGCCTTAGCCAGAACGTGGTTGGGGTTGAAGTAGCTGCATTTGCGCCGCGCTTGGCGCACTACACTTTCAAGGAAATATTCTAGGTTGCGCTGCAAGTGATCGACAAAAAAGCCGTTTCGCCGCCGCGCAAGTGCGGGCGCGTCGCTGATGCTCGAGCCCAGCAGATAAGCACGCTCGGTGGTCCCCAAGCAAAAGGCCCAGGTGTCTATTGGAGGACCACAGCAAGGCAGCCCGTTGCGCCTCGTCCACGGTGAATGGAGCAAGCCTTATGGCACCCTGGTACGTGTGCCCTCTGGGTATCCGGCGATGCGCAGTGCCCCACTCGTAGGTGAGGGTGTGCAAATCAAGTTGTGGCCACACCTCGTAAGCTGACGCAACTCGGACAACACCCTCAGCTCGTGTTATACAGACGCAACCGACGAGGCCGATAAAAGCATTACATCAGACCCTTCGTGTGGAACGCCGCACGATTAACTCTACCGGCAAGACAAGCTCTTGAACCGGTAGGGTAGGGTTGTTAATTCTTTTTAGGAGCAGGGACGTGGCTTCTACGCCGATTTCAAAAGCTGGTTGCTTGATAACTGTTAAAAATGGGTTGAGCAAGGAGGCTATCTCGAAGTCGTCGAAGGTAGCCAGGGCAACATCCTCAGGCACCTGTAACCCGTGTTGGCGCAAAGCGAGAAGCGCGCCTAGTGCCACCATGTTGTTTGCCGTCACTAAGCTGTCGGGAAACTTTGTTGTTTCTTTGATGAGTCTGTCAACGATCTCAAAGCCGCTTCCCTGGTCATACCTGCCTAAGAAAACCCGCTCCGTCAAATTAGCTTCTTCAATCGCCTTACGGTAGCCGCTGAGGCGGTCAACAAGCGAAGACGTGCCCGGGTAACCCCCTATAAAAGCAATGTCACGGAAGCCGCCTTTAATCAAGTGCTTTGTGAGAACATACCCACCGGTGAACGTGTCACCGCGGACGATATCAAAGTCGAAACTTGGTAAGCGCCTGTCGATCAGCAAGGTGGGTACCCTGTGACTCTTGATAACTTCAAAATTGTGCCGCATACCGTGTGTTGGAGCCATGATAATTCCGTCTACTCGCTTCGAAAGGAGGATATCGAGATACTTCCGCTCCCTATTAAGGTTTTCTCTCGAGTTGCCTAGAAGCAGCGTATAGCCAGCACGCTGAGCTGCCTCCTCCACACCATTTATGACAGCCATGAAAAAAGGGTGACTCATATCGGCCATGATCAGAGCAAGCGTTTCCGAGGCACCACGTGTTAAGGCGCGCGCTGCCGCATTGGGAACGAAATTCAATGCCTCAACGGCGTATTTGACGCGATCAAACATCGTCTGTGAGAGCTTGTCTGGGTCATTGAAATACCGGGAAACGGTCATTGCGCTTACACCCGCCACAGCCGCTACGCTGGCAATGGTTTGGGTATGCGAGCCCTCTGTTTCCGATCGCTTTCTACTTGACATACGCTATATTAACGGACTATTGTTATCGCTATCACAACTGTTTGCGCTAACTTTTAGGTAAGGAGGTCTCAAGCTCGCATCTTTTTACTTCGCCGTATTCGTTCAAGAATAGGGAGGAAATTCTTAAAAACTTGCTTAGCTCTGCCAAGCTATCCATGAACTCGAATATTTGAGGTCGATATGATCGGCCTGGTTTGGAGAAACCGTGCAAAGATTTCGTTGGTTCGTCCTCTCTTTTATCCTCGCTATAAGTGGCTTTGGTATGGCGCAGAATGACTTTTTATTAGGGATAGTGTCTATCTCACCTGCCGAGGCCAATAACGCTCGCTTTATCAATGGTGCCCAGGAACAAGCTCAGGAGTATGGCTGGAGTGTTCAGGTCATCGATGCGCAAGGCGCGGCCGACCAAGCCAACACTGCGATCCAGAACCTGGTGACGCGACAGGCAGGCGCGATTATCGACATGGTCTTTCCAACCACCTCACTTGGAGGCGGCCTGGCCGCAGCAGAGAGAGCCGGCATTCCCGTCGCTACCTGGGGCGGCGGAATGGGCCCCGCTGTGGTAGCAATCAACGGCTCAGGAGGCCCTATGGCCATACCCATTGTTGAGCAAATGGTCGAGGACATGGGGGGCGAGGGTTCGGTATTAGCGCTCACGTACCGCACAGGTCAGGTATGCCGTGAACGTGAGGAAGAGATGGATAAAATTCTTCAGTCGCATCCCGACATTAACGTAACAAAGAACGAGGTGCGCATCCCCGGATACCTACAAGATGGTGCACAGTACGCTTCAGCCTGGCTCGCTTCTCACCCCGTTGGAGGGGAACCGCTGGCGATTTGGGGGTGCTGGGATGACCCTGCGCTTGGCGCGATCTCAGCCCTTCGACAGCAGCGCCGTGACGATGTCAAAGTTTACGGTGTCAACGGAAACGCCGACGCTATCGTGGCTGTTCAAAATGGTTGGATGAGCGCGACCGCGTGGCAACAGAGCTTTGAGGAGGGCAAGTTGCTCGTGCAGACGATCCAAGAGGCGATTGAGGCGGGTGACAATTGGGAACCAAAAGCCGTCGAGATACCAGCCATCGTCGTCACTACGGACAATGTTGAAGAGTTCCTTAGTGAACATCCCGACGCCGTAGGGCAGTGAAGAAAACTTTTTCGAGTCAAGACTTCGAGGTAGGCCGTGCCATCAGCTGAAGCGCAAGAGAAGCGCGTTCAGGTAGCAGGGCGTCCGGAGAACTTGCCACCACTTGTCAACATTGTCGGGCTGCAGAAGTCGTTCGGAGGCGTTCGCGCACTTAAGGGCGTTGATCTAAAAATCTATCCAGGTGAAGTTCACGGACTTCTCGGAGCCAACGGTGCAGGCAAGTCCACCCTGATCAAAGTATTGGCGGGCCTTGAGATTCCCGACGAAGGAACGACTGAAGTTGCGGGCGTGCCGGTTAAAATCGGCAACCCGCAACAGGCCTCTGCCCTCGGACTGAACTTCATTCACCAAGAACTCAACCTGGTTCCGCACTTCACCGCCATTCAAAACATGACTCTCGGGCTTCCTAAACCCACCCGATTAGGCCTGATTGACTGGCGTAAGCTCAAGTCAGAGGTTGAAGGCGTCAAAAAGCGCTTGGGTATTACCTTCTCTCTTGACACCCCTATAGGCGAACTTAGCGTAGCCGAGCAGTGGCTGCTCGCCATCGGTCGCGCACTCATACGCCGCGCTCGCCTTATTGCCATGGACGAACCGACAGCGTCACTCTCGGCTGTCGAAAGCGAGAGGCTATTCACCGTCGTTCGTGACCTTGCACGTGATGGAATCGCGATCCTTTACGTTTCCCACCGCCTCGATGAAGTTTTAGACCTGTGCGACACTTTTACTGTTTTTAAAGACGGTGAGCGCGTTCTTTATGAACGGCGCCTTGATATGACAAAAGCTGCCTTGGTAAGGGCAATCGTAGGAGCGGATCTTGAAGTCTCTGTCGGTTCTGAAATGGCAGCGCAAGCTAGTGTGGGCCGGGTCGTACTAGAACTCAGTGGTGTAACACGCGCTCCCAAGGTCCGAAGCGTGACGCTAAGCGTGCATAGTGGCGAGATGTTAGGGCTAGCTGGTTTAGTGGGAGCGGGACGAACTGAACTGGCGCGCCTTATCTTTGGAGCTGACACGCTGGAAGAGGGAGAAATACGCCTAGAGGGTCAACCCTTCCGCCCACGGTCTCCTCACGAGGCCGTTGAGCGCGGTGTCGTCCTAGTGCCGGAAGAGCGGCGCTCGGAGGGACTTATTCTCGACCAAAGCGTCGCGTTTAACCTCAACCTCCCTGACCTGCAGCCGACACGCTTATTCAATGGACTGCCTCTGGTAGGGGTGCGCAAAGGGAATAAGCGCGCCCAAGGCATCATTGACCGCCTTAGCATCAAGACACCTTCTCCCAGCACCCCAGTTCGGCAGCTGAGCGGAGGAAATCAGCAAAAGGTTGTGATCGGCAAATGGTTGACCCGCAATCCTAAAGTCCTCATTCTCGACGAACCTTCTAGGGGCGTTGATGTAGGAGCGCGCTCAGAAATTCACAACGTTATTAGGAGTTTGGCGAGCAGCGGAAGCTCGATTATCGTCATTTCGTCGGATAACGAAGAGTTTCCTGGGCTATGCGACCGTGTCGTAGTGATGGTGGAGGGCCGGATTGCTGGTGAACTGCGAGGTGAAGCGATCCGGAAGGACACTATCTTGAAGCTAAGCTATGGGCGCGCTAGCCAGGAAGGCCACCATGGAAAACAAGATGACGCAGCCTGACGCTCACCGTGGGCACAGTGGGGCGCAACAGCGGATGGCCCGGCGCCGCGCGTTTGCGTTTCTGGCAAAATACGGGACGATCATCGGTATGTTTCTGATGATCGCTGCGTTTGCGGTTGCAGCGCCACGCTTTTTTTTTACCTTTTCTAATTTCGTTAATATTCTCAATCAGGCTGCGCTAACTGCCATTATTGCCAGCGGCCTAACAGTTGCTGTAATCGTTGGTGAGCTTGACCTAAGCATCGGTAATGCGGCCTCTTTTGCGGGAGTTCTAGTAACCGGATTGATGGTTCATCAGAAATTGCCTCCCCCTGTAGCTATTGGGATCGTTTTAGCTGTGGCCGTTGTCATTGGCTTAGTAAATGGCCTGATCGTTTCAAAACTTCGCGTCAACAGCGTGATCGCCACACTCGGTACAGGCAGCATTATCGTGGGGATCAACTATGCTTACGCGACAGGCGCTCCGATTGCGACTGGCGTCCCCCCCAGCTTTACCGAGATTTCGCTTGGCTCTACTCTAGGCGTTCCGAACAACATCCTTATCATGGTAGGTGTTCTGATGCTTTTATGGCTACTTGTTAACCGCACCGAAACGGGCCAGCGTATCCAGGCGGTGGGAGGCAACCTTGAGGCGGCACGTCTATCCGGCATCCGGGTAGACCGGATCAAAATTCTTGCATTCGTCGTTGCAGCGGTTGCCGCCGCCCTCACCGGCATCCTTTTAGCTTCGCTTATTGGAAGCGGTACTACAACGGCAGCCGACGCCTACTTACTCAACTCTTTCGCTGCCGTATTTTTGGGTTCGGCTACACTGCGTGACGGCGAGTTTCACGTTCCGGGAACCTTTATCGGCGTACTGATTATCGGAATTGGCTTCAACGGGTTGGCAATCTTTGGAGCACCGACATTTTACCAGTACGTCTTCCAAGGGGCAATTTTGGTGATCGCTGTAGGGCTAAGCACGGTAGCAAGGAGGTACGCGAAGTGACACATGGCTCTCTACCCAAATACAAAGATCTGCCTGTTGATCCGTCAAAGCCTCCCAGGTCTTCTTGGGGCCTATTCGGTGAAGATGATGAACTTGGCACCATCAATCTTCTAACACTCGAGCGCGTCGCCAGCGCCCTTCACTTCGCGCGCAAGGGTAGCGTCTTTTCCCTCAACTGGGACGTCGAGAAGCCCGGTCCACCCATCCTCGGACGGCAACCTCTCGAGCATCATATTATCGACCTCAAACCGGGTGCCGACGACTTCTACAACAACTTTTTTCCACAAGCCTCGAGCCAGTGGGACGCACTTTGCCACATGCCTCATCCAAACTTTGGATACTACAACGGCCGTACCCAAGCGGACATTACCGGCCAGCCTGGCAGCCGTAACGGGATCGAGCACTGGGCACGCCGCGGGATTGTAGGTAGATTTGTCCTCGCAGACGTTGGGCGTTACCGGGAGGAGATCAGAAATCCTCTTCGGTATGATCAGTCGGACGCAATCACGCCGGAGGACATCGACGGTGCGCTGACGCGGCAACAAGCTGAAGTGCAGGTGGGGGACGTACTGCTCATCCGTTTCGGTTGGGTTGGCTGGTACGAGAGCACCACAGCTGAAACCCGGTTGGCGCTGGCAAACGCTGGCCAATCCTTGCGCACCCCTGGGCTGATCGGCACTGAAGACATGGCCGAGTGGCTCTGGGATCACCACGTCTCTGTCGTTGCGTGCGATGTGCCTGCCTTAGAGGTCCTACCTAGCGGTCCCTGGAGCTCGGACGATCCAGCCTCTACTTACGACAGCTACCTGCATTTCCGTATCATCCCTCTTCTCGGCCTGGCGGTGGGAGAAATGTTCGTGCTAGATGAACTTGCGAAAGATTGCGCTGCCGACGGTGAGTACTATGGGCTATTTACGGCGGCTCCGATCAACAAAGTGGGTGGGGCTGGCTCGCCCGCTAATGCCCTGGCCATTAAATAGGAATCTCTTATGAACCGTTCCGACATCAACAACCTTTTGCACGAAGCAGAAACGTTTATTAAGGAGCAGGGATTTGCGCTTCCTCCTTTCGCAAAATGGACACTTGAGGACTGGCAACATATCGGCGACCGTGCAGGGCTCGTAAGTCCCCAATTGGGTTGGGATATAACAGATTTTGGCAGTGGAGACTTCTCGCATTGCGGCCTAGTTCTGTTCACGCTGCGTAACGGAACCCCTGCCCAACTCGACGGAGTACCAAACAAACCTTACGCCGAGAAACTTCTGATAATTAAAGAGGCGCAGGTCACGCCCATGCACTGCCACCGCATCAAGACAGAAGACATCATCAACCGATCTGGCGCGACACTTGTCATTGAACTTCGCCAGGGTACGTCCGAAGGTACCGCTACCGAGTCTGATGTAACCGTCTCCGTGGACGGTCGTTGGCAAACGGTTCCATGTGGCGGTCGCGTCACTCTTCAACCAGGAGAAAGCATTACCCTGGTTCCTTACTGCCTTCACAGCTTCTGGGCTGAGGGAGGCGACGTCCTGGCAGGAGAGGTTTCAAGCCTAAATGATGATACTACCGACAATCTATTTCTCGACGCCTCTGGTAGGTTCCCTGAAATTGTCGAAGATGCAACGCCATATCGTCTCCTAGTGAGTGACTATAAGGCTGTGCTCGACAGTCGCCTTACCGAGACGGCGTCGTGAGCAATACCTCCGCCGTCTACGAAGTGTTCATCATTGAATACGCACGCAGCAAAAACCAGCCCATAGCAAGTTTGCTTTTAGGCGTTTACGATCGGGGCAATGTTGACCTGCCCTTTTCCTTCGTGCTGGCGCGAAACGCTAAGCGTACAGTACTTATAGATACGGGCTTTATGCGTGAAGGAAACGGCGACGCTATGGCAGAAAAGTTCGGCATTGCTGCCTGGGTTTCCCCGCTACGCCTGCTAGCCGAACTCGGAGTTACGCCCGAAAGCGTCACCGACATCGTCTTGACACACGCCCACTACGATCACATGGGGGCAATTGAACAGTTTGCCAACGCACATCTTTATATCCAAAAACGCGAGCTGTTGCAGTGGATTGAAGCAATGGCGATGCCGGCGCGTTTTAACTTCTTGACGGCTGCGCTTGACCCAGACGACATACATGAGGTTCTCAACGCAACCGTAGAGCACCGTGTCACCCTACTGGAGGGTGACGTACGCGATGTGCTCCCAGGTATCCATGTCGTGCTGGGGGCCGACTCCCACACTTTCGGCTCGCAGTACGTCATTGTTACAACCAACGAACGTGGGGAGGTTATCGTCGCGGGCGACTGTGCGTATAGCTATGCGAACCTCACTGGTATCGACGGAAGTGGCACCTATATTCCTTTGGGGTTCGGGATCGGCAGCCATTACGAATCGCTCAAGGTGATTGACCGGATGATGCATGATGTCGACGACGACCTTAACCGGATCATTGTGCTTCATGACTTCGAACGTTGGTCACGCTTCACCGAGGTCACTACAGTAGAAGGTTTCAAGATCTCTCAGGTATAACGCAACTAATAACCTCGAGTGCTAGGGGATCAAGAGATTGTGCAATGCGTGCAAAAATGCAAATAATCTGTCCAGGACGAGTTTTCGTGCGGTTCCAACAGAGTCTATCCTGTCTTGCCAAGTGTTGAAACGGTGCCTATTGTATTGGGGAAGCGTTAGATAACCCCGAGACCCATATCGGGCTACCCAGCCGATTCTCGTGACAGATGTTGCTTTCAGGGTTTTCGCTCCTCGGTACCCCCTAGCACTCGAGGTGAATAGCAGTTTCGACGTACGTAGGACACAAGATGGGAGTCAGAGATGAAAATTTCCAGCCACAGCCCAGCAAGCGTCGTGAACTGATGAACAACCCAGTGTACTTGGTAGCGAGCGGCGACCTTCGGTTATCGGCCAACCTGGAATGTTGGCCGGTGCAGGCGGAGCTAGAGCGGCGCGTACGTGCAGTGTTCGAGGGGGCGGGTGTCTACGTTAGGCGAGCTCACCCGTTTGACGAGAATGAAGGTCATGGTTTCATCTCAAGCCAACGCATGGGCATGAACGTGTTCTGCACTATTCCCAACGATGCCCCCGTGATTGTCGCAGAGGCGGTTTGGCAATATAGTCACCATGTACTGGCAGGACTCCGGCATCATACGGGTCCTATTCTAACCGTTGCTAACTGGAGCGGGCAGTGGCCTGGCCTTGTGGGACTTCTAAATTTAAACGGCTCTCTGACAAAAGCTGGGGTACCATACAGCACATTATGGAGTGAAAACTTCACAGACGAATTTTTCCTATCTGGCGTTGAGCAGTGGATCCGTGAAGGTAAAGTGACGCACGACACGACGCATGTGCACGACCTCGAGCCAACCAAGGTGCCTAGTGAAGCTAGAGCGCTTGGAGAAAGCTTGGCGTTGCGCCTAAAGGAAAGCATGGCGATTTTAGGCGTGTTCGATGAAGGCTGTATGGGTATGTATAACGCTATCATCGACGATGAATTACTGAACCCTATGGGTATCTACAAAGAACGGTTGTCTCAGTCAGCGCTCGTTGCAGCAATGCGTGATGTTAATGACGCGGAAGCGCAAGAAGGGTACAGCTGGCTCATTGAGCAAGGAATGACGTTTGAGTATGGCAAAGACCCTGCCACCGAGCTAACCGAAGCACAGGTTTTGGAACAACTTAAGATGTATATCGCAGCTGTACGCATAGCTCATAGTTTTGGCTGTGATGCGATCGGCATTCAGTATCAGCAAGGCTTGAAGGATATGGTGCCAGCTAGCGATTTGGTGGAAGGTCTTCTCAACAACGTCGAGCGGCCGCCAGTGTTCCATGCGGGAACTGGTGAGGAACTCTACTCAGGAAAGGCGATTCCTCATTTCAACGAGGTTGACGAAGGTTCAGCAGTAGATGCTCTTGTCACCAACCGCATATGGAACGAGTTGGGCTTCGATCCCGCCACAACCCTGCATGATCTCCGCTGGGGCGAGAACTATAAAGGTAATGGTGTCGATGATTTCGTTTGGGTTTTTGAAATTTCAGGCGCAGTTCCAGCTTCACATTTCGAAGGTGGCTACAAAGATGCTACCGGCTACCGGCAGCCCCCTATGTTCTTCCCGCGCGGTGGCAGCACACTATCGGGTGTAAGTAAGCCGGGAGAACTGGTGTGGTCGCGAGTGTTTGTGATGGTGGGAGAGCTACATGCAGATATAGGTCGAGCAAGTGCCGTTGACCTGCCAGAAAGAGAGACTGGGCGTAGGCGTGAAGGGACAAACCGCGAGTGGCCCATTATGCACGCGGTGCTCCACGGCGTCTCGCGCAACCAGATGATGGCACGACACAAGGCGAATCACATCCAAGTGGCTTACGCTCCTTCAGCCAAGAAAGCGGATGAAGCGCTGTTGATTAAAGCTACGATGCTGAATGCGATGGGTTTGAAAGTTCATCTTTGCGGCCGAGTGGAGAGTTGACAGAACCGCCACAACTCATTGCTGACGTCAAAGTGGCGGTGGATAAAACACCCGCCTGGGAAAAGCTCGAGCTGAACGCCTCGGGGGTCCACTACGCCGCCCAAGAGGTAGACGGCCAGAAGCTGGTGCGGCCCCCGCTTACGGCTGTTAACGGACTCGGTGAAGAGCTAGCTGGGCGCATCGTGCGTGAAAGGCGATCGGGTGGCCCTTTCGCGTCGGTCCGGGACCTGTTCGAGCGGGTGGTGGTCGCGCAGGGTGTGCTAGACGCGCTTGCTAGGGCTGGCGCGTTCGACCCGCTCGCAAGCCGCCGGGATGCACTCTTC
>PPFU01002849.1_pt1 | contig 21922 bp, 13 predicted proteins | sample 1535991 | NCBI WGS metagenome assembly PPFU01 (sample SAMN04901290, study PRJNA319586) | Hypolithon metagenome, whole genome shotgun sequencing project. | isolation source: Antarctic Hypolithon | place: Antarctica: Miers Valley | collected 2014
GTTTACCTGCTGGCGCGCGTGTTTGTCTTGCTCAACACCGATAGTCTTACCGTCATTGCGTTTGTGGGCGCTGCTACAGCCTTCATGGCAGCCATAGCAGCAGTCAGCCAATATGATATTAAGAAGGTGCTTGCTTATTCAACAATATCGCAGTTGGGATTTATGGTCATGGGCATAGGTGTTGGCGCATATGATGCTGCTATCTTTCATTTAATTACGCATGCTTTCTTCAAAGCCTGCCTTTTTTTGACGGCTGGCTCAGTCATTTACGCCATCCATCGACTGGAACAAACTACGCAGGAAGTATACCCTCACATTCACTGGGCCACGCAAGATCTTCGATTGATGGGAGGACTACGAAAAAAGCTACCTTACACCTTTACTTGCTTTGCCGTGGCAGCTGCAGCCATAGCGGGACTACCCGGCTTTTCCGGTTTCCTATCGAAAGATGCCATTCTCACTGGTGCCATGGCATGGTCATCCTCTCCAGATTTTACAGGAAATTGGTGGCTAAACCTGGTCCTTTTACTCGGTTTCGCGGCTGCGATATTAACCGTTATCTATATGTTTAGGCTTATGGTGCTGACTTTTTTTGGCGAAATGAGGCTTCCCTTAGTTTATCAAGTGGTAACTGAAAAAATGTCGGCGTTACGGGAAGTTCCGCTGTTGATGTTGCTTCCTCCGGCAATTCTTGCCGCTTGCTCTATCGGCGTTGTATTTTCTCTCAATCCCTTTCAAGGCGCCCAGAGTTGGGTTATGCAGGGGCTTGCAATTCCGTTACGAAAAACTCCTGGTCTACCAGTGTCCTTGCAAACTAACCTCGCCATAGGCGTTGAGGATTGGCATTCTACCGTATCGTGGATGTCCATAGGAATATTTATTGGAGGGTTGGCCATAGCATGGCGCTTCTATCATCCCGGCGGTCGATATGCAAGCAGATACCACCTGGCGCTGGAACCTCAGGGATTCATGAACAAACTCTCATTTCACCACTGGTATCTCGATCAATTTTATACTGGTATACTTGCAAGGGCTGCCGTTCAATTTGCCTTGCTCACGGCATGGATGGACCAACAGTTTATTGATAGAATCCTCCATTTTACGGCCAAGGCATACGTAGTTTTTGCGCACATTCTACACTGGTTCGAGCGATCTATTGTAGATGGCATTATCAAATTAACGGCTTATTTATCTTCTGTTTTAGGTAGATTACTGGGTTCGATACAAGGCGGAAGAATCCAGTCGTACTTTATTATATCATTACTCGGCATTTTATTGCTTATTTTGTGGCGGATTTTTTAGCACTTGACAAGAAAGTTTATCCATGCATACTGACTTAAGACCCTGAACATATACATGACAGCATATTTACTGAGTTTGATCATCTTTGTTCCGCTTTTTGGCGCGCTGATTATTTTAGCTATCCCATCAGCAGCAATCCGGTCCATCAAATATTTGGCTATAGCCATTACCTTTTTACAAATTATTCTTGCGGGCTTTATCTATTCCGTCTATGAAAAGGGGCCAGATGCTCCTGCAGGTGTACATATCGAGGCAGCCTACCAACTTCAGGAAAAAGCACCCTGGATCAACCTGGACCTTGGCTCTTTAGGTACACTTTCTATCGAATACTTTGTAGCTGTTGATGGTATCAGTATCACGATGGTGTTATTGGCGGCGATTGTTATGTTCATTGGTGCCATCAGTTCGCTTCAGATCCAGGTAAAGGTAAAAGGCTATTTTTTTCTTTACCTGCTGCTTTCGGGCACGGTGATGGGTTGTTTTCTGGCATTGGATTTTTTCCTGTTTTACCTCTTTTTTGAGTTTATGCTATTACCTATGTATTTTCTGATCGGGCTATGGGGTGGGCCACGAAGAGAATACGCTTCCATTAAATTTTTTCTCTATACTTTAGCAGGCTCCATCTTTATCCTGATCGCCATGATCAGTTTATATATATCAGTCATTGATCCTGCTGCTACGGCTGTACAGGCAGGGTTAATTGATCATGTACAGGAAGCTACATCAGAAAATATCATACAGTTACAACAGATGATGCGCGAGAACAAGATTGACGCTGGCAACATGGTCCATACCTTCAATATGGTCTCCATGGCCGATTCGGCTAATTTTATCCCGGGTTCTCTACTGGATGTTTTAAACCAAAAGCTCATCTTTGGCAATGCTGCCAGATTATGGGTCTTTTTGGCGTTGTTCATCGGTTTTGCCATCAAATTACCGGCCGTTCCATTGCATACCTGGTTACCCGATGCGCACGTAGAGGCTCCAACGCCGGTATCGGTGGTGCTGGCAGGAATCCTCTTAAAGATTGGAGCCTATGGAATCATTCGGACAGCATTTTCTATCTTCCCGGAAGGAGCTGTTCACTATTCCTGGTTAATTGGATTTCTGGGTATCCTATCTATTATTTATGGAGGATTTAATGCGCTGGCCATGCGCGATCTTAAAAAGCTTATCGCCTATTCTTCTGTAGCGCATATGGGCTTTGTGCTGCTTGGGCTGGCGTCAGGAACCGCGGAAGGTATTAGCGGGGCTATTTATCAGATGTTTAGCCACGGCATCATTGCTTCTATGCTGTTCCTGATTGCGGGAGTCCTTTACGAACGAACCCATAATCGGATGATCGAAGACTATAGTGGTCTGGCTACTAAAATGCCATACTTCACCATTGTGGTGGTCATTGCATTCTTTGCTTCTTTGGGTCTACCGGGATTCTCAGGCTTCATTGCGGAATTCCTGATCTTTTTGGGTGCCTTCAACGCGGCGAATGTCAACCAGCTGTTACCGCGCTGGATGGCAATTGTAGCTACGCTAGGCTTAATACTCGGCGCTGCCTACTATTTATGGACGCTCCAACGCATGTTTTTTGGAAAGTACTTTGGCAAAGACGCTGCCTGGGATACGTTGTTGAGAGATTTAAGGCCAATAGAATATGTGATGTTCCTGCCTTTGATCATCCTTACACTATTCCTTGGGCTGTTTCCCCAGTTCTTTTTAGATCTGGTAAACCAATCTGTAGGGCAGCTGGTAACCCTCATTAATCAAACAGGCAAGGAAAACCTTGAGCTAATCCTACGCCATATTTCCCTTTAAACGCTTTACTTCGTGCCAGACGTCTCTCAAATGCAAGGATTAACGAATAAATTAGCTGAAATCACAGCTAGTGTATCCTCCTTTCTACCTGAAATTTCTCTGGCAGTATCGATTATTATCATCCTGATCTATGACCTGATCACGCACAAAAGGCAAAGGCAGTATCTCCTGTTGTTTGCATTGGTTGCTCTCCTGCTGACTGGGTACTTAACGAGCCTTCAATGGCTAAGCGCATCGAGAGGGGCAGAAGAATTTCTCTTTAATGACATGCTCGTGCTCGACAAAGCCAGCATTTTTGCGAAGTTTGTTTTTCTGGTTGCAGGAATCCTTACGATCCTGATGTCCTGGCCCGACAGGGCACACAAGCCAATGCTTTCAATTCCAGGTGAGCAGGTAATCTTACTGGTAGGGCTTGTCTTAGGTACTTTCCTGCTTTGCATGTCGGTAAACTTGCTCATGGTGTATCTCGCACTGGAGCTTATCTCCCTCTGCTCCTATATCTTGTGCACGATGAACGGCGATAAACCAGGATCCGAGGCTGGCCTTAAATTTATCCTTTTTGGGGCGGTATCTTCTGCTTTTATGCTTTACGGCATGTCATTATTCTATGGCTTTACCGGGAGTCTGCACATCAATGATCCCTCCTTTGTAGCAGGCCTTGAAACTATCCACTGGCTCCCTTTGACTGTCGCTGGCTTGCTCGTCATCAGTGGGTTTCTCTTTAAGATCGCTGCTTTTCCGTTCCAGGTATGGGCGCCCGATGTTTACCAGGGCTCTCCTACGCCCATTGTAGCGTTTTTCTCCGTGGCACCAAAAATAGCAGGTCTATTTATCCTTATCCGGTTTACAAATGCCTATAGCTTTGTCGATCTTGCCACCTACTGGCAGGAAATATTGGCTGCCGTGGCAATCCTCTCCATGACGGTAGGTAATTTTGCTGCAATAAGGCAAAAAAACGCCAAGCGCATGCTTGCCTATTCTTCGATCGCGCATGGTGGTTTTCTGTTGTGCGGCCTGGTTACATTCACTGACTTTGGTCTTAGTGCGCTATTGTTTTATGCAGCAATCTATGTTTTAATGAACTTTGCAGCATTCTTAATAGTCATGCTTCTGGAGGGAAAAACACATTCTTTGGAGATGGACACTTTTAAAGGACTGGGATTGAAGTTCCCAGTTTTAGGGGTACTCACTATTGTAGCCATGATTGCTTTAACAGGTCTACCACCGACTGCAGGTTTTACGGCGAAGTTTCTAATATTTTCTTCCATTTGGGCGGCTTATGCCAGTTCGGCAAAACCTATATTACTGTATCTGTTAATATTTGGGCTGTTTAATACCGTTATATCCCTGGCCTATTATTTAAAGATCCCATATCTCCTGTTTTTTAAAGAATCGGCAGTAACAATGGTTTCTGACCGAAAAGACTATCTAAAAAATATTTTATTGGTTTTTTTAATTATTCCGATCATTCTGCTGTTCTTTAAATCTGAGTGGTTGTTGTACATAATTAATAGTATTACCTTTGTATTTCAAAAGGTGCACAAATGAGTGATAGCATAAAACACGAGTGCGGTATTGCAATGATCCGGTTGCGAAAGCCTCTTCCCTATTATATTGAAAAATATGGTTCGCCCCTTTATGCCGTAAACAAGCTTTACCTCTTAATGGAGAAGCAGCACAACCGTGGCCAGGATGGTGCGGGGGTTGCCAACATTAAAATAGCTGTGAGACCAGGTTCCAGGTACATCAGCCGTTATCGCTCGATCAACAGCCAGCCCATTGCACATATTTTTAAGAAAATCACCAAAAAACTCGCCAGGGCACAAAAAGAAGGAAAAAATAAGTTTTATAATGCCGAATGGTTGCAAACCAACTGTGCCTTTACCGGAGAGGTGTGGCTCGGTCATCTACGCTATGGCACCCACGGACAAAATAGTGTTGAGAACTGCCACCCAATGCTTCGGCAGAATAATTGGCGCAGCAGAAATCTGGTTGTCGCAGGTAACTTCAATATGACCAATGTGGATGAGCTTTTTGATAACCTGATCAAACTCGGCCAGCACCCCAAAGAAAAGATGGATACGGTGACGGTGATGGAGAAAATCGGCCACTTCCTGGACGAAGAAAATCAACTTATCTTCAACAAATACAAAGACAAGTATACGAACGAAGAAATTACCGACATCATAGAGCACGAACTGGACCTGCAACGGGTTTTGCGTAGATCGTGTAAAGATTTTGATGGCGGGTATGCTATGGCTGGTATGACAGGCCATGGTGCTGCTTTTGTAGCAAGAGATCCTGCAGGCATCAGGCCAGCTTATTATTATGCCGATGATGAGGTGGTCGTAGTTGCTTCAGAGAAACCGGCCATTAAAACGGCATTCAATGTAGAATATGACCAAATACAGGAAATTGAACCAGGTCATGCTTTGATTATTAATAAAGCCGGAGATTATGACCAGTATCCTTTTATCGATCAGATAGAAAAACGGTCTTGCAGTTTTGAAAGAATTTATTTTTCACGGGGCACCGACCCGGATATCTACAACGAACGCAAGAAGCTGGGCAGATTATTGATCCCGCAGGTTTTAAAGTCGATCAATTTTGACCTTAAAAATACTGTCTTTTCCTATATTCCGAATACCGCGGAAACAGCTTTTCTAGGGATGACTGCCGGTTTGGAAGATTATTTGATCAGCCAGAGAAAAGATATCTTTATCGACGGGAAGCCGCATATTGATTCACTTGAACAAATACTTTCCTTTAGGCCTCGTATAGAAAAACTCGTTATCAAAGATGCTAAGTTGCGTACATTTATAACAGACGACGCACACCGCGATGAATTAGTGGCGCACGTCTATGATACAACCTATGAGGTTATAAAAAAAGAGCAGGACACCGTTGTGCTGATAGATGACTCTATTGTTCGTGGCACTACGCTTGAAAAAAGCATTTTGAAAATGCTTGACAGATTAAGACCAAAAAAGATTGTGGTAGTTTCTTCTGCTCCGCAGATCAGGTTTCCCGACTGCTATGGAATTGACATGTCAAAGATGAAAGATTTTATTGCTTTCAGAGCAGTTCTGGAACTACTTAAGGAAACCGGGAACGAGAACCTGCTCGAGGAAGTGTATGAAAAGTGCTTGCGCTCCGTAAATGAACCGCGCGTTATTAACCATGTGAAAGAATTATACGATCCATTCACCTATCACCAGGTATCCCGAAAAATTAGTGAAATTGTCACGCCACCCGGTATGAAAGCCGAAGTTGAAGTGGTATACCAGACCGTCGAAAACCTGCATAAAGCTTGCCCTAACCATTCTGGTGATTGGTATTTTACAGGCAACTATCCTACACCGGGTGGGAATAAAGTCGTCAATAAAGCATTTGTCAATTTTATGGAGGGTAAAATGATTAGGGCATATTAGGCTGCTTAGCTTATACTCAAGTTTCGCAGCATCCGTTTTGTCACAATTTTTGCTTCAAAAGGCAAAAATTCCGCCAAACCTACATCCTAACTTTCATTAACCACGGGTTGCGCCAAAGGCATGGCTATGCCAAAACCCGTGGCTAATCACATTTGACCCCGCTGGGGTCAGGCGCGGAAATTTTTAAGATATTAGTTAGAACCGGAAAATACCAATCCTGCTTTTAGCAACGCTGAGAAGGCTTATGCCCCTCTCACTTCCTTAAATCAATGTGCGAAACATGAGTCTTATATAGCCTATCGAGAGGTGCATCTATCCATGTAGGGAATAACTTTATCAAAAGCAAAAGTTCAGCTCATTCTCAAAACCTTGGATGGAGGCACTTTCCCGCTTGATGTTCTGCCATAGAAAATATCATCGGAGCGCTTTTCCCAGGATGGATTTATCTTTAAAATTCCCCGACGACGAATAATATTCCATGAAATAGGGAATTTTCAAAATAATCACAAAAAAAATAGTTAAAAACATTGTGTAGTATAATTCTATTATATACATTTGACCCAAATAATAAAAGCAATCAAAACCGCACTAACATATCCTTTGTTCTCTCCTGGTAGAGAAATCAATTCCCCTCTAACACTGGTTTTGAGGCCGTAAGGTCTATGCTGCATTTGCAATTACCTACGCGGTAGTTCTATACCCCAAGAAAATCCCTTAAAATAACATCGACTGATCTGATCAGTCTAATCTATATATTATTCCCATGTCCGACTTTATTGTAAAGATAGCCGACAAAACACATCATCATTATGCCGACGAAATCTGCTTCCAGATGGAAGAAAGCGCTAAAGCCCGAGGAACCGGCATAGCCAGGAGAAGCCCGGAGTACGTCAAGCTTAAGATGGAAGAGGGAAAAGCTATTATTGCGTACACCAAAAAAGGCGTACTTGTTGGCTTCTGCTATATAGAAACATGGAGCCACAGCAAATATGTCGCCAACTCGGGATTGATTGTAATGCCCGATTTTAGAAAAAGTGGGGCAGCCCGCGCCATTAAGCAAAAAGCATTTGCTTTATCTCGTTCTAAATATCCTCTTGCCAAAGTCTTTGGCTTGACCACCAGTCTGCCTGTTATGAAATTGAATTCGGAACTTGGGTATTACCCTGTCACTTTTTCTGAACTTACGGATGACAAAGACTTCTGGAAAGGATGCTCCAGCTGTGTGAATTATGAGATATTGACAGCAAAAGAGCACAAAAACTGCTTGTGCACGGGCATGTTATATGACCCTTTGGATGCAAAAAGAAAAAAGTGGTACTTTATCAAAAACTTAAGCTTCTATAAGAGCTTAAGCCGCATCAAACAAGCACTTTTTATCAAAAAAGATGTCAAAGAGCTGATTTCTTTCTCTATGATGAAGATCAGCAATATGCTTGGATAGTTCGTTTGATTAAAAATAATTCATCAGGCCAAATCGGCTAAAACAATTAATATATGGGTAAAAAAGTGGTATTGGCTTTTAGTGGTGGTTTAGACACATCTTATTGTGTCAAATACTTATCAGCACAAGGCCTTGATGTATATTCAGCAATTGTTAATACCGGAGGATTTAATGATGAAGAGTTACAGGCAATAGCGGATAGAGCCGGAGAATTAGGGGTAAAAGAGCATGTGACTATTGATAAAACCCCCGCCTTTTATCAGGAGTGCGTCAGGTTTTTAATCTTTGGTAATATTTTAAAAAATAATACCTATCCACTCTCGGTAAGTGCCGAAAGAGTATTCCAGGCACTCGCCATCGGTGAATATGCCAAGGCGCAACAGGCAGATTATATTGCCCATGGAAGTACAGGTGCAGGCAATGACCAGGTACGTTTCGATTTGGTGTTTAATATTATCTGCCCCGAAATAAAAATTATTACCCCAATTCGGGATAATAAACTTTCAAGGGAAGATGAAATTAAATTTCTACAAGCGCATGGGGTCGGTGGAAGCTGGGAAAAATCGATGTATTCGATCAACAAAGGATTATGGGGAACCTCGGTGGGTGGCAAGGAGACGCTAACATCAGACCAATATTTACCTGAAGATGCTTTTCCCAGCCCGTTAAAGAAGGAGCAACCAGAAACCATAGCGTTAACTTTTGAAAAAGGGGAACCAAAAGGGGTTAACGGACAATCCTTCAAAAACCCTGTTCATGCCATCCAATATTTACAAACCATTGCAGCACCATTTGCCATTGGACGCGATATTCATGTTGGCGACACCATTATTGGCATTAAAGGAAGGGTTGGTTTTGAAGCTGCTGCACCGATGGTGCTGATCAAGGCTCACCATGCGCTTGAAAAGCATGTTTTAGGGAAATGGCAGTTGTATTGGAAAGATCAGCTAGCAACCTGGTATGGCAATCTGGTTCATGAAGGCCAATTTCTTGACCCGGTGATGCGCAATATCGAAGCATTTCTGGAAGACACACAAAAAAATGTGTCCGGAACGGTAAAAGTACAGCTTGCGCCGTACAGGTTTCACATCTTAGGGATTACCTCCCCTTATGATATGATGTCTTCAGAATTTGGCAAATATGGGGAAATGAACAATGCCTGGACAGGTGATGACGTCCGCGGTTTTTCCAAAATTGCTGGAAACCAAGCCATGATCTATCACAAAATGAATAAAAATGGACAGTAAAAAAACAGTAGGCATCGTAGGGGGAGCAGGCTATACAGCAGGTGAATTGCTTCGGCTACTGCTACACCATCCATTTATAGAAATCTCCTTTATCCATAGCAACAGCCAGGCCGGAAAAGCCGTAACATCTATTCATACGGACCTTTTAGGAGACACCGACCTGCAGTTTACCGGCACCTTAGGGAATGCAGACATTGTATTTCTTTGCATGGGCCATGGCGAAAGTAGAAAATTCCTTGGCGCTAACCCCATGGCAGAAACCATTGTGATTGACCTGAGTCAGGATTTCCGCCTCGAAGCCGATAGAGAAGACTTTTTGTATGGCTTACCAGAGCTCAATAGAGAAAAAATAAAGGGGGCACAGTATATCGCTAACCCAGGCTGCTTTGCTACCTGCATTATCTTGGGTCTGCTACCCCTTGCAGCAGCAAACGCATTAAAAAATCCTGTTCATATATCCGGAATGACAGGGTCTACTGGTGCTGGACAAAGCCTGTCACCCACCGCTCATTTTAGCTGGCGCAATAATAACATTTCGGTTTATAAAGCCTTCAAGCATCAACACCTGGCAGAAATAACGGAGTCCGTCAAGGCGCTACAGCCCGATTTTGCTGAAGCAATACATTTCATCCCTTACCGAGGTAACTTTACCCGCGGTATTTTGGCATCATCTTACCTGACATCTGATTTGACAGAGGCAGCGGCAATAAAGATTTACGAGGATTATTACCAAAACCACCCCTTCACCATTGTATCAAAAGAAAATCCGGATCTCAAACAGGTGGTCAATACCAATAAAGCTTTGGTGTATATCGAAAAACAGGATGATCAGCTTTTGATCATCACTTGCATCGACAATTTATTAAAAGGAGCCTCAGGCCAGGCTGTCCACAATATGAACCTGGTATGTGGTTGGGACGAATCGACAGGGCTTCGACTTAAAGCAGGTGCATTTTAGATTTAAGAAATTAGAGATATGAATAATTTTGATGTTTATCCGCTTTTCGATATTGAACCCGTAAAGGCCGTAGGGAGTGTGTTATGGGATAAAAATGGAGATGAATACCTGGACTTATACGGGGGGCATGCTGTAATTTCTATTGGCCATTCACATCCGCACTACGTAGATAAAATAAATACTCAACTGCAGAAAATAAGCTTTTACTCGAATTCTGTGCAGATACCGCTTCAGGCAGCGCTGGCGGAAAAGCTCGGCGCCTTGTCTGGCTATACAGATTATGCTTTATTCTTATGCAATTCCGGAGCAGAGGCAAATGAAAATGCTTTAAAATTAGCTTCCTTTCATACAGGAAGGAAAAAGATCATCACATTTTCAAAAGGTTTTCATGGGCGCACCTCCCTGGCTGTTGCTGCAACTGATGGTGCCTCGATGCAAGCCCCGGTCAATAAAACAGATTTTATTATCACACTCCCCTTTAATAATCAGGAGGCGTTAAATGCGCATCTTAATGAAGATGTAGCTGCGGTTATTATTGAAGGTATCCAGGGTGTAGGGGGCGTAAATATACCCGATGCCTCATTCCTGAAAACGCTACGTGAAGGGTGTACGCAATATGGCGCCGTGCTTATTTTAGACGAAGTTCAATCAGGCTATGGTAGGCCAGGTCAGTTCTTCGCGCACCAGCATGCGGGCATCAGACCCGACATCATCACTACGGCTAAAGGAATGGGCAATGGTTTCCCGATTGCAGGGGTGCTTATTCATCCTGGAATTAAAGCGGTACATGGCATGCTGGGTACTACTTTTGGCGGCAACCATTTGGCTTGTGCAGCTGGAATAGCAGTGTTGGAAGTTATAGAAAAAGAAAATCTCGTTGCGCATGCCGAAGAAATGGGTACTTATCTTATGCAGGAGTTAAGGAAATTTAGTCAGCCTAAAGAAGTGCGTGGGCTAGGCCTGATGGTGGGCATAGAATTGGACAAACCGTGTAGCGACATTAGAAATAAGCTATTGCATCAATATAAAATGTTCACAGGATCTTCATCCAATAAAAATACCATCCGCATCCTTCCTGCCTTAAACATTCAGAAGGAGCAGCTAGACAGGTTTTTACAGGCTTTTGAAGATGTTTTAAAAAAGGATCTGGCGTGACACTGAAGGGATATTACTTTGCTCTCGTCAGGTCAGTTCATGATTTAATGAAGACCTAATTTACCAATTACCACAGAATGAAAAATTTTGTATCCGTCGACGATGTGGAAGATATGGCTGCTTTGCTGCATATGGCAAACCAGTACAAAAATGACCCCTATGCAACGCCACAGATCGGAAATAATAAGATCCTGGGATTAATATTTTTTAATCCCAGCCTGAGAACACGGTTGAGCACACAGAAAGCCGCTTTGAACCTGGGTATGCACGTGATGATCATGAACTTTGATAAAGACGGCTGGGCCCTGGAGACTGAAGAAGGTGCCATAATGAACGGTAACAAGGCAGAGCATATCAAAGAAGGTGCTGCCGTAATGGGCCAATACTGCGACATCATCGGCATTAGGTCTTTTCCTAACCTGGAAGACCGTGATCTGGATTACAAAGAGGTTACAATTAATGGTTTTATAAAATACGCCGGGGTACCCATTGTCAACCTGGAGTCTGCAGTACTTCATCCATTACAATCTCTGGCAGACCTAATGACCATTGAGGAACTAAAGAAAAAAGCAAGACCTAAGGTGGTGTTAACCTGGGCACCCCACGTAAAAGCTTTACCGCAGTCGGTACCGAATTCTTTTGCCCAGTGGATGAACCGGGCGGATGTCGATTTTGTAATAACCCATCCTGCCGGGTATGAACTGGCTCCTCAATTTAGCCAACCCGCCACGATAGAATATGACCAGCAAAAAGCCTTTGAAGATGCGGATTTCATCTATGCGAAAAACTGGTCTTCTTATGAAAATTATGGCAAGATTTTGTCAAAAGATCCTTCCTGGATGATTACCAATGATAAAATGAAGTTAACCAATCATGCACATTTTATGCATTGCCTACCTGTAAGGCGTAACGTAGTCGTGCATGATGAAGTGTTGGATGGCGCCCAGTCTATTGTGATCCAACAGGCTGCCAACCGGCTATATGCTGCTCAGGCAGTATTAAAAAGCATTTTAGACAGTTCAACTCAATTATAAGCTGGCGGTGCCAGTATAAATAAAATATTTTGAAGCAGATTTACATCATCAAAATAGGCGGCAACGTAATTGACCAGGAGGGCGATCTGTATCGTTTTCTGGCGGATTTTGCCGCTGTTGGGCAAAATAAAATCCTGGTTCACGGCGGAGGCAAAATTGCCTCAGAAATAGGCCAGCAGATGGGATTGAAACCCACCTTGTTGGATGGCCGACGGGTTACAGATGCCGATACGCTACGCATGGTAACCATGGTGTATGGTGGCCTCGTTAATAAAAATATAGTAAGCTTACTTCAACATCACGGATGCGATGCTTTGGGCTTGATAGGCGCTGACGCCAATATTGTCACCTCCAGCAGGAGACCCGTTCAAAATGGTGTGGATTTCGGTTTTGTCGGGGATGTGGTTGAAGTAAAGTCACAGCGGCTATTAGACCTGATCACTTTAGGCCTGACACCAGTTTGCGCCCCCCTTACCCATGATGGAAAGGGGCAGATACTCAACACCAATGCCGATACAATAGCTTCCGCTATTGCATCGGCGCTGGCTGAAATAGCCGATGTTCATCTGGTATATTGTTTTGAGTTAAATGGAGTTTTGGCCGATTTTAGCAATAAAGAGTCCGTTATCCCGCACCTAAATCGCGAACATTACCTCCAGTTGAAAAAGGATGGTATTATCGCAGAGGGCATGAAACCAAAGCTCGACAACGCATTTCTCGCGCTTGAAACCGGCGTAAAAGCGGTCACCATTTGCCACGCAAACCGGATCGCTTCTGTGTTGGAAGGCGTGAAATCGGGTACATCATTAAGTTTATAGATATGACACACCAACTTATAAAAGAGGCTATTACTTTGCTTGAAGAACTCATTAAGACACCCTCTTTTAGCAAAGAAGAAGATAAGACGGCTGATCTAATTCAGCAATTCCTTGAAAAAAAGCAAGTGGTAACCTACCGGATTAAAAACAATATATGGGCAAAAAATTTTCATTTCGATCCGGCAAAGCCCACAATACTCTTAAATTCTCATCACGATACAGTACGGCCGAATCCAGGCTATACCAACGACCCCTACAATCCTATTCATAAAGAAGGCAAGCTCTTCGGATTGGGTAGCAACGATGCCGGAGGATGCCTGGTCTCACTATTAGCGGCATTTTGCTATTTTTATGAGCAGCGCAACCTCCGCTACAATATAATTATTGCTGCTACAGCAGAGGAAGAGATTTCTGGAAAACAAGGCCTGGAGATTGTTCTCCCTGCTTTAGGTCCGTTAAGTTTTGCCATTGTTGGCGAACCTACAGAAATGCACTTGGCCATCGCGGAAAAAGGATTGATGGTACTTGATTGCATTGCGATAGGAAAAGCAGGCCATGCCGCCCGGGAAGAGGGAGAAAATGCTATATACAAAGCTATACACGACATCAACTGGTTTCAGCAATACCGCTTTGAAAAAATTTCTCCTTATCTGGGACCAGTGAAAATGTCCGTCACCGTTATCCATGCGGGGCTAGCGCATAATGTAGTTCCCGCCACCTGCGAATTTGTGGTCGATGTACGCCTGACAGAGCAATATAGTAGTGAAGAAATATTAAAAACAATCCGTAAAAATATTGTCTCAGAAGTCAAGCCACGTTCCATCCGACTGAAGCCGTCGTCCATTGATAAAAATCACCCCATCGTCAAGGCAGGTATCAAGCATGGTGGTAAGCCATATGGCTCCCCTACTACCTCCGATCAGGCATTGCTGGATATACCCTCGTTGAAAATGGGCCCCGGACATTCTGAGCGATCACATATGGCCAATGAATTTGTCTATGTAAAAGATATCGAAGAGGGTATAGAAAAATACATAACCATTTTGAAAGAGGTGGTCATTCAATCGTAAGTGTTTGAACCAAGGTGCTACTGTAATGGCATGATCTAAAATACTAAAAAAGAAATCTTATGAAGCTCTGGCAAAAAAAAGAAGATGTAAATCAATTAGTGGAAGCATTTACTATCGGTAAAGACCAGGAGCTCGACTTGCTATTAGCTGAATTTGATGTGCTCGGATCTATGGCCCATACCATCATGCTTGAAAGCATCGGACTATTGTCCAAATCTGAACTTGAAGAAATACTGCGGGAATTAAAGCTTATCTACCACGACATCCAAACAGGCAGTTTTACGATAGAAAAAGGGGTGGAAGACGTGCATAGCCAGGTGGAACTGATGTTAACCCGGAAGTTAGGCGATACTGGAAAAAAAATTCATAGCGGCCGCTCGAGGAACGATCAGGTTTTACTTGATTTAAAACTCTTTACCAGAAAAGGTATCCATGACACCGCGCTGCTTTGTAAGGACCTTTTTGAGCTCCTGCTTACGCTAAGCGAGCAACATAAGAGCACTTTGCTTCCAGGTTATACGCATCTGCAAATTGCCATGCCCTCATCCTTTGGCCTTTGGTTTGGTGCATACGCCGAAAGCATCGCCGACGATATGTGGATGCTATTTGCAGCCTTCAAGATGGCGAATAAAAATCCTTTAGGGTCTGCAGCGGGCTATGGTTCGTCCTTTCCACTGAACAGGCAGATGACCACCGAGCTTTTAGGCTTTGAAACACTAAATTATAATGTGGTTTATGCGCAGATGAGCAGGGGGAAAACTGAGAAAAACATCAGTGCAGCCCTTTCTTCTATCGCCGCTACGCTCGCAAAAATGGCGATGGATGTTTGCCTGTATGTGAACCAGAATTTTGGCTTCATCTCCTTTCCGGATCATCTGACCACCGGATCGAGCATTATGCCCCACAAAAAGAACCCTGATGTATTTGAATTGATACGGGCGAAATGCAATAAAATCCAGGCTTTGCCCAACGAAATAGCGTTGCTAATTACAAACCTACCGTCCGGGTATCATCGCGATCTGCAAATTCTGAAAGAAAGTTTCTTGCCTGCATTCCAGGAACTAAAAGACTGCCTGACGATAGCCACTTATATGCTGCAGCATATCAAAGTACATGAAAATATTCTTAACGATCCGAAATACACCTATCTGTATAGTGTAGACGCAGTAAATCAGCTGGTGCTGGAAGGCACTCCCTTCAGAGATGCTTACATAATAATTGGGCAGCAAATAGAAAACGGGCAATTTCAAAAACCTGAAAATGTCATTCACACCCACGAAGGTAGCATCGGCAATCTTTGTCTGAATGAAATACGCGGGTTATTTCAAGAGACATTTGAAGCCTTTCATTTCGATCAAATGGAACAGGCCGTGGAGAAACTGGTGGCGGAATAAAACCTATTGTGAAAAAAAATGCCATTTTTCCGTCTCAAGAAAAATGGCATTCCAATAGATAATGGGTACTATGCTATGCCTCCATTGCAATAACCAGGTCATCCTGTTCAACCATTTCTCCTGCTGGTAGAATGATTTCCTTGACGGTACCTGCATAGGGTGCTGCTATGGATGTCTCCATTTTCATAGCCTCTATTACAAAAAGTACCTGGTTTTCTTTTACCTGATCGCCTTTTTTTACTAATACCTGGGCGAGTTTTCCTTGTAGTGGAGCACCGATTTCATTTTCTTCTCTGGCTTTTTGGTGCAATGCTTTGGTTGCTTTAAATGTCGTGTCCCTTACTTTTACACGCCGTGTTTGCCCGTTAAGTTCGTATGAAACTGTTCGCATTCCACTTTCGTCGGGTAACGATACATACAGCATTTTTACAATGATCGTTTTACCATCACCGATCTCCACCAAAACCTCTTCGTTGTTTTCCATGCCATAAAAAAATGGCAAGGTCGGCAACGGCATTACATTGCCGTATTGCTGCCGCTTTTCATAATAGTCTTTGAAAACCTTCGGGTAAAGCATATAAGACAGGAAGTCAGTGAAGGTCACGCCCTCATCGAACTGCCGTTTAAAACCTTCAAATTCAGCGTCAAAATCCACCGCTTCAAGATGTGCGTTAGGCCGGTCAGTAAAGGGCTTCTCGCCTTTCAGTACCATTTTCTGTAATTCTTCAGGGAAGCCGCCATAGGGTTGGCCAAGATCACCTTTAAAAAGACTTACGACCGATTCGGGAAAAGATAAGGTATTACCTTTCTCCATCACATCCTCCGCAGTCAAGTTATTAGACGTCATAAACAAGGCCATATCTCCGACTACTTTTGACGAAGGCGTCACTTTGACCAGGTCGCCAAAAAGCTTATTGACTACAGTATAATTTTTTTTGATCTGTTCAAATTTATGATCAAGTCCAAGTCCTATAGCCTGAGGTCGCAAGTTCGAATATTGCCCTCCTGGTATCTCATGGTCATAGATTTCAGCCGTACCTGCTTTTAGTCCCGATTCAAAAGGATAATAATATTCACGAACATCCAGCCAATAATTAGCGTAATCATTGAGGGATGAGAGATTAAATTTCTGCTCCCTTTCTTGCTCCTGCATCATCGCTACGATAGAATTAAAGCTTGGCTGTGAGGTAAGACCCGACATTGAGCTTAAAGCAACATCGACAATATCGACACCAGCCTCAATTGCTTTCAAGTAGGTGGCGGACTGAATGGACGATGTATCGTGGGTATGTAAATGAATAGGAATATGCACGGCTTTCTTTAATTCTGCCACGAGCAGAGAGGCAGCATAAGGTTTTAGCAAACCAGCCATATCTTTAATGGCGAGAATATGGGCACCCTCATCCTCCAGTTGGCGCGCCAGGTCGAGGTAGTACTGAATGGAGTATTTCGTGTTATTTTTGTCCAACAAATCGCCTGTATAGCAAATTGAAGCTTCTGCCAACCCCTCTGTTCGCTCTCGCACAGCTTTAATGCTTATCTTCATCCCTTCAACCCAGTTCAACGAGTCGAATATCCTGAACAGGTCAATGCCGGTATTACCGGCCACTTCAATAAATCTTTCAATTAGGTTATCGGGGTAGGCTTTATAACCTACAGCATTTGACCCCCTGATAAGCATTTGCAGCAAAATATTCGGAACGGCCTCCCTGATCAGCTTCAGGCGTAGCCATGGATCTTCGTGAAGGAAACGCATGGCTACATCAAAGGTGGCGCCGCCCCAAACTTCCATCGAAAACACCTGCGGATGATTTTTGGCAAAGCCATTAGCTACCTTCAGCATATCTAAGGTGCGCACGCGTGTGGCGAGCAGCGACTGGTGTGCATCCCGAAAAGTTGTATCGGTATACTGTATTTCTCTGGTGTCTTTTAACCAGCTAATGAAGCCATCCCGGCCCAACTCCTTTAGTTTATCCTTCGTCCCGGCAGGCACTTTGCCATACTTATCAAATTCAGGCACTTTAGGTTGCCTAAATACTTTACCATCTTCCTTTTGTTTAATATCAGGATTTCCATTTACAGTGACATCAGCGAGATAACGGAGGATTTTCGTACCACGGTCAAACTTTTGAGGAATATCAAATAGCTCAGGATGGTCATCGATAAATTTTACCGTGGCCTGACCATTATAGAATGTGGGGTGGGAGATTACATTTTCAAGAAACCCAATATTGGTTTTTACCCCCCTGATCCTAAACTCGCGCAATGTCCTGTGCAAGCGTTGTGCAGCACCTTTCAATGTTCTACCGGAAGCAGAAACCTTCACCAGCATCGAATCAAAGAATGGGGAAATTTTTACGCCAGGATACGAGCTACCTTCATCGAGCCTGATTCCAAAACCTCCAGCGTTTCTATAAGCAATGATGGTCCCATAATCAGGTTTAAAGCCATTGGAGGGATCCTCTGTGGTAACCCTACATTGAATGGCAAAACCATTGCATTGGATATCTTCCTGGCTGTTGATAAAAATATGAGGATCAGAAAGCTGAAGCCCCATAGCAATGAGTATTTGAGACCTTACAATATCAATACCTGTTACCTCTTCTGTAATGGTATGTTCTACCTGGATTCGTGGGTTAACCTCAATAAAAAATATATTTTCGTCTTTATCGACCAAAAATTCTACCGTGCCGACGTTATTGTACTTGACATGCTTCGTAATTTTAAGGGCATAGTCATAGAGTTGCTGCCTGGCCTGTTCAGATAAACTCACGCAGGGCGCAATTTCCACTACTTTTTGAAAACGCCGCTGCACCGAGCAATCCCGCTCATACAGGTGTACGATATTGCCATAGTTATCGCCCATAATCTGCACCTCGATGTGCTTGGGCTGATCGATATATTTTTCCAGGAAGATGGTATCATCCCCAAAGGCATTTTTCGCCTCATTCTTTGCTTCGGAAAATGACTTCTCCAGGTCTTGCTCCTTTCGTACCACCCGCATTCCTCTTCCACCACCTCCAGCTGCCGCTTTCACCATCACAGGAAATCCTATCCGCTTTGCTTCCGACATGGCCATTTCTACCGATTCAAGGTCCTCATGGCTGTCCTCAATCACAGGAACTCCGGCTTGTATAGCTATCTTTTTTGCGGCTACTTTGTCGCCCAGCTGCTGCATAACTTCGGGCTCGGGGCCTATAAAGACGATACCTTCCTCTTTACAACGCCTGGCAAAGTTTACGTTTTCAGAAAGGAAGCCATAACCCGGGTGGATAACATCAATGTGGTATTGCTTGGCAAGCCTTATAATTTCTTCAATATCAAGGTACGGCTTGAGTGGATCGTCGTTTTTACCGATCTGGTAAGCTTCATCTGCTTTATACCGATGTAGCGAATACCTGTCTTCATATGTATAAATAGCAACGGTTGGGATTTTTAATTCGGATGCAGCTCTGAGTACTCTTATAGCAATTTCCCCCCGATTGGCAACCAATAGTTTTTCAAACTTTGGCAAAATTTTTGGCATGAATTGTGGTTAAAAAATGTAAGGTTGAAAGTATTAAATATATCCAAGATAAAAAAATTACACGATAAAATTGAAAAATCGGCAATTACAGAACGACCAAGGCCTCTTTTTTTATCATATTGCAATATAAACGCCTGATTAGTGAAAAGTTTAAAAACATATTTTTTTATTTTCACATAGTGGGTGATGAGCTTTCCTTTATGAAAAGTTCTATCGAACAAAGCGATGCCAGAAAATATGAGACGCCATACCAGAAGGCGGGCTTCCTAAATACTATTGTAAAATATGATCTGGAGAAAGACTTTGTACAAAAACGACAGCAAATCCTTCAAAGCATGACCAAGCAGGAAATCGATAAGTTGGCAAAAAAACATCTTCCATCCGATAAAATGCATATTGTCGTTGTGGGGGATAAAGATAAAATGTTGCCCGGCTAAGAACGATTAGGGTACGAAATAGTAGAACTTAATCCCGAGGGCGTAGAAGTAATAGAATCCAGTAATGTTAACCCTGGCAAATAAACGCTTGCCACCATCATATCAAAAAAAAGCAACCCGATGGTTGCTTTTTTTGTCAAAACTATTGCATCAATTAGTCATAGCCATCAATAAGTCATGCTTTGTGATGATATGCACTTCATTATCATCATCTCTGACCAGCAGCGCAGGGTTGTCCTTATCGATTAAAGAAGATAACACGTCTACTGTATTATTCATGGATACAAAAGGAAAAGATTTGTCCATAACTTCCGAAACATCCTTTTCCTTCAAAGTAGGGTCTTCAATAAGTTTATTCAATATCCGCGCATCCATCAAGCTCCCCACATAATTACCTTCATCAATAACCGGAATCTGAGAAATACCTTCCTGATTGAAGATGCGGATAGCATCGCCCACCTTGGTGTCCTTCGAAATAGTTACAAGTTTTCCATTGCCATTCTTCTTGTTGATGATATCTTTTGCGGAGGCAAATTCCCTGGCTTCAAGATAGCCATGATCCTTCATCCAGTTGTCGTTGTAGATTTTTCCCAAATAGCGCGTACCGTGGTCAGGAAGAATGATGACCATCACATCATCCTCTTTCAGATGCTCCTTTGCATACTCCAGGGCTCCAAACACGGCAGAACCGCATGACCAGCCTACAAACAGGCCTTCTTCACGTGCCAGCCTACGCGTCATGATCGCCGAATCTTTATCAGTGACTTTCACAAACGTATCGATCAGGTCAAAATTTACATTTTTTGGAAGAATATCTTCGCCAATACCTTCTGTCAGGTAAGGGTACACTTCATTTTCATCAAAGACGCCAGTCTCCTTGTACTTCTTGAAGACCGAGCCGTACGTATCAATTCCCACAGAAATCAACGATGATTTTTGTTCTTTTAGATACTTTGAAACACCACACATCGATCCGCCGGTACCTACACCGGCGGCATAATGTGTGATTTTACCTTCGGTCTGCTCCCAGATTTCAGGCCCCGTCGTCTCATAATGTGCCGCAGTATTCGACATATTGTCATACTGGTTTGGATAAAATGAGTTGGGAATATCTTTATTTAGCTTTCGGGCTACAGAATAGTAAGATCTTGGATCATCCGGCGTAACATTGGTAGGACATACCATCACCTCTGCGCCTACTGCGCGAAGAATATCAATTTTTTCCTGCGACTGCTTGTCGGACATGGTAAAGATGCATTTATATCCTTTTGATATAGCAGCCAGTGCTAGGCCCATTCCCGTGTTTCCGGAGGTTCCCTCTATGATCGTTCCGCCTGGTTTTAAAAGCCCACTTTTCTCGGCATCTTCGACCATCTTCAAGGCCATTCTGTCCTTCATGGAGTTACCTGGATTGAAATATTCCACCTTGGCAAGAATAGTGCCCTTGATACCCTTAGTCACTTTATTTAACTTCACCAGTGGTGTATTACCAATGGTTTCGATGATTGAATTGTAGTACATAATTTGGTTGATTGTTTGTAGATAACAGCCTGAAACAAGATCAAGTTTCAACAGTCATCTTAATTATTGGTTATACGTGGTTCTAAGAGTTATTTCCTATTTATTAACCTGTTTTTTTTCATTACTCGTTCCGGCAAGGAGGTACAACACAGCCATACGTATGGCCACCCCGTTTTCTACCTGGTTCATGATGATTGAATGTTCAGAATCTGCCACATCACTGCTCAATTCTACTCCCCTATTGATAGGGCCTGGATGCATTATGGTAATCTTTTTGTCTAACGAATCCAGTAATCTCTTATTGATACCAAAATAAAGCGCATATTCTCTTAATGAAGGGAAATATTTGATTTGTTGCCGCTCCAGTTGAATGCGAAGGACATTGGCAACGTCACACCATTGCAATGCTTTTTTTACATCCAACTCTACTTTTACCCCCAAATGAGCTATATATTTCGGCAATAAAGTATTGGGACCGCACACCATTACGTCAGCACCTAATTTCTGCAGGGCAAATATGTTGGACAATGCGACACGCGAATGTAAAATATCTCCGATGATAGCTACCTTCTTACCGGCTACGCTACCGTGCTTTTCGCGGATAGAGTATGCATCCAGCAGGGCCTGTGTTGGGTGTTCATGGGTACCATCTCCCGCATTGATGATATTGGCATTGATGTGCCGTGCTAAAAAATGTGGTGCACCCGGGCTCGAATGCCGTATCACCACCATATCAACTTTCATTGCCAGAATATTATTGACTGTATCCAACAGCG
>PPFU01002763.1_pt1 | contig 21873 bp, 25 predicted proteins | sample 1535991 | NCBI WGS metagenome assembly PPFU01 (sample SAMN04901290, study PRJNA319586) | Hypolithon metagenome, whole genome shotgun sequencing project. | isolation source: Antarctic Hypolithon | place: Antarctica: Miers Valley | collected 2014
CGCCGATGGGGCGGGGCGCGCGCCGTGGCAATCACCGCGCGCGCCCAGGTGCCAGGGTCAGTTCGGGGTGAGCCGGAGCAGGCGGCCGCCCTCGCCATCCTCGATGATCCAGAGCGAGCCGTCGGGCCCCTCGGCGATGTCGCGCAGGCGATTACCGAAGGAATAGCGACCGGCCTCGGAGGCGCTCTCGCCGGCCATGTCGACGCGGATCAGCGCCTCGCTCGAAAGGCCGGCGATCAGCGCGTCGCCCTGCCATTCCGGCCACATCGCGCCCGAATAGAACAGGAAGCCGCCGGGTGCGATCACCGGCGTCCAGCTGACGACCGGGGGGGTGAACTCGAGGCGGGTGGAGTGATCGGGGATCGGATCGCGATCGTAATGCACGCCATTGGAGACCAGCGGCCAGCCGTAATTGTTGCCGCGCTCGAGCAGGTTCAGCTCGTCGCCGCCGCGCGGGCCGTGCTCGGCGCCCCACAAGCGGCCACCTTCGTCGAAATCGAGGCCATAGATGTTGCGGTTGCCAAAGGTCCAGATCTCGCGGCTGACCCCGCCGCGATCGGCGAAGGGGTTGCCGGCGGCGGGGGTGCCATCGAGGTTCAGGCGCAGCACCTTGCCGATGGTGTTGGAGAGATCCTGCGCGGGAGTGAGCTTCTGGCGGTCGCCGGCGGCGAGGAACAGGTGCTGGCCATCGGGCGAAAAGGCGATGCGGTGCGAAAAATGGCCCCGGCCGGTGACCTTGGGCGCCTGGCGCCAGATCACCTGCAGGTTCTCGATGCTGCACGCGGTGGCGGTGGCGCATTGGAGCATGCCGCGGCCCATCGCGGCGCCACGCGTATCGCCCTCGCCGGCCTCGACCCAGGTGAGATAGATCGTGCGGCCGCCCACCTGGGCGGAACTTTCGCCGGGCAGGAAGGCCACGTCGCCAAGGCCGCCCTGACCGCCATAATCAACCCGTGGCAGACCGCTGACGGTGCCGGTTCGGCCGGTCGCCGTGTCGACAAACTTCATCGTGCCGGCTTTTTCGGTGATGAACAGCGTCTGCGTACCGGGGGCGACGGCCAGCGCCCAGGGTTCGGCGAAGCTGCCGTGCGCGGTGGCAGCGAAGGGAGAATTGCCAGGGAGCGAGACCCGTTCGCCGCCGGGAATGGCCGCAACGCCCTGAGCGCCGGCGGGGGTGCCGGTGGAGGTCGGCGCGCTATCCCCGGGGGAGGCGCCGCCGCAGCTTGCGGCGAGCAGGGCAGAGGGGAATAGGAGGGCGGCAAGGATCGTGGTGCGCATGCTGTTGGGAACTCCTTCGACTGATTTCTGTGCCGGTTTTGCCGCCGGTCCTCTTGTGGTGGGGGTCGACGAGGCGGGGCGTGGGCCGCTTGCGGGGCCGGTTGTGGCGGCGGCCGTGCTGCTGTGCAAGCCGCGACCGGGCGGGCTCGACGATTCGAAGCGGCTGGCGCCCGCGAGCCGAGCATTGCTGGAGGGGCGGATCCGCCGCCGCTGCGCCTTCGGCATCGGGGTTGTGGAGGTGGAGCAGATCGACGCGCTCAATATCTTCCAGGCCACGATGTGGGCGATGGCTCAAGCGGTGGCGCGCCTGTGCGAGGCGCTGGGGCGCGATTGCGACCATGTGCTGGTGGACGGCCATCTGACCCCGGCCGGGCGGCGCAGCGAATGGCGCTGGCCGGCCCGCGCGGTGGTGGGCGGCGATGCACTGGAGCCGTGCATTTCGGCCGCATCGATCCTGGCCAAGGAATATCGCGACCGGCTGATGCGCGAGCATCATGCGGACCACCCGCATTACGGCTGGGACCGCAACAAGGGCTATGGCACGCCCGACCATCTGGCGGCGCTGCGGCGGCATGGGCCGACGCCGCTGCACCGCCGCAGCTTCGCTCCTGTGGCACAGGCCGAGCTGCCGTTGGCGGGCTGACTTGGAGGCGAGCGGAGCCGGCGGGAGCGCTCAACCGTCGAAGGCCGCCGCTTTCATCTGCTCCAGATAGGAGCGGGCCCATTCTTCCAGTGCGGCTGGATCGATCGGCACGCCGCGTTGCTTGCCGCCGGTGTTGCTGGTCAGTTCCTCGAGGCTGTTAACCTTGAAAGCGGGCGTCGGGCACCGGAACGCCGAGGAAGGCGCAGAGCGGCTCCCAGCCCTCCTCGGAGGGAACACCAGCAGGCGCTCGGGCGGGAGGGGTCGAAAAGCTCCTGATTCCGCCTGGCGTACCATTCGGTCATGAAGGCGCGGTCGCGCAGTCTGCCATCGAAATGGCGGATGGCGGTGCCATAGAGCAGCGTTTCGAACGGGCTGCCTTTCATCGCCTCGCCCATCTGTTCGGAAAAGATCGTCCCGCTGATGGAATCGAACCAGCTATCGGGATTGCGGGTGGTGAGGACCACCTTGGCGGCGGGATAGTGCGCCGCCAGTTCGCGCCAATAGGTGCAGGCGGGGTAATCGGTGGTGGAGCGGTAGCCGGCGAAAATCGCGTCCCAATCGGGCTTGCCGTCGAGCACCTCCAGCCACAGCAGCAGGTGGCGGCGGCTGCCGGCGAACTGTTGCAGCATGTGGTAGCACGGGCCGAAGCCCAGATGCTCCAGCGCGAGCTTCATCGAGAGGGTCGCATTGCGGCCGAGCCCCGCGCCGATCACTTCGAGTGCCATTGTTGATCTCCCCCTCCCGGCCGCAGACCAGTCTTCCGTCCCGATCCGGGTGCGGGCGAGTCCATCCAGCCACACCCCTTCATTTCGGGTCTCTTCGCAGGGGGAAGGCTCCCTTGCTGGTGGCGAGCCTTGCTCCTCTCCGGGTCGGCCGGGCGCGATTCGGCGGTCCGGTGCGAGAACTGATAGAGCGGATCTGCCGATTAGCGCTTGACGGGGGACTCGCGGGGACTCACCCTGTGGATAAGTGAGGGGGGGTTCCAGCGATGGGCGAAGTCACGACGATCCGCGCTCCGGGTGCGCGCCCGCGCGAGGGGGAGGCGGGGGCGCTGCAGGCCGAATTGCCGCTGGGCCTGCCGCTGGGGCGCATCCTGCCGGGCGATTGCGTGGCGGCGATGCGCAGCCTGCCCTCCGCCAGCATCGACCTGGTGTTCGCCGATCCGCCTTACAATCTGCAGCTCGGCGGCGATCTCAACCGGCCCGACGGCAGCCATGTGGATGCGGTCACCAACGATTGGGACCGCTTCGCCAGCTTTGCCGAATATGACGCCTTCACGCTGGCCTGGATGTCAGAGTGCCGGCGCGTGTTAAAGCCCGATGGCGCGCTGTGGGTGATCGGCAGCTATCACAATATCTATCGCGTGGGGGCGTTGCTGCAGGATCTGGGCTTCTGGATCCTCAACGATATCGTCTGGCGCAAGGCCAATCCGATGCCGAACTTTCGCGGCACCCGCTTTACCAATGCGCACGAGACGCTGCTTTGGGCCAGCATGGGGGAGAAAGCGCGCTACCACTTCAACTATCGCGCGATGAAGACGCTGAACGACGAGCTGCAGATGCGATCCGACTGGCTATTGCCGCTGTGCGGCGGGCAGGAGCGGCTGCGGCGGGGCGGGACCAAGGCGCATCCGACGCAAAAGCCCGAGGCGCTGCTCTATCGCGTGCTGCTGGCGACCACCGAGAAGGGCGATGTGGTGCTCGATCCGTTCTTCGGCACCGGCACCACGGGCGCGGTGGCCAAGCGGTTGCGGCGCGAGTGGATCGGCTGCGAGCAGGAGGCGGATTACCGCGAGCTGGCGCTGGAGCGGATCGCCGCTGCGCTGCCGCTCGACGAGGGGGCGCTGGCGACGATGCAGAGCCGCAGGAGCGCGCCGCGCGTGGCCTTCGGCGCGCTGGTGGAGGCCGGGATGATCGCGCCGGGTACAGTGCTGTTCGACCGGCAGCGGCGCTGGCTGGCCATCGTGCGGGCCGATGGTTCGGTGGAATGCGGGCGGGAGAGCGGCTCGATCCATGGCCTTGGCAAGGTGCTGCAGGAGGCGCCGAGCTGCAACGGATGGTCCTTCTGGCACCTGGAGCACGAGGGGCACGTCCGCCCGCTCGATACGCTGCGTCAGCTCTACCTTCTGGCGGTGGAGGATTGAGCCACCGGCTCTACCTGCAGCCGCTGACATTGGCCGCCAGCCCGCAGGCGGTGGCGGGTGATGCGGTGCGGATCGCCGGCGGCTTGGTCTATGCGCGCGAGTTTGCGGTGATCGTCGCTTTAGGGGGCGAGGTGGTCAGCCGCGTGCTGACGACCGCCGCGACCATGGCCGAGGTGTTTGCCCGGCTGCCGGACGAGCTTGGTGCGGAGGCCGAGGCGCAATGGGCGGCGCTGCGCCGCGCGCACCCGGCTTTGCAGTTGGGCGAGCGGACGATCCGGCTCGATTCGCCGCAGGTGATGGGCATCCTCAACGTGACGCCCGACAGCTTTTCCGATGGTGGGCGCTTTCTCGACGATCCGGAGGAGGCCCGCCGTCATGCGGCTGGCATGCTGGAGGCGGGCGCGGCGATCGTCGACATCGGCGGGGAGAGCACGCGGCCGGGCGCGGCGGCGGTGTGGGAGGGGGACGAGATCGCCCGCGTGGTCCCTGCAATCGAAGCTTGCGTGGCGATGGGCGCGGCGGTGAGCCTCGATACGCGCCGTTCTGCGGTGATGGCGGCCGGGCTCGATGCGGGCGCGCAGCTGGTGAACGACGTTTCCGCCCTGCGCCATGACCAGCGCAGCCTCGAGCTGGTGGCGGCGCGCGGCGTGCCGGTGGTGCTGATGCACGCGCCGGGCGCGGCCGACAGCGGTGGGGCCGACCTGCACCGCCATTCCGGGTATGGCAACGTGGTGTTCGAGGTGTTTGATGCCCTGCGCGCCGCGCGAGACCGGGCGCTGGCCGGGGGGATCGCGCGGGAGCGGATCGTGCTCGACCCGGGGCTGGGCTTCGGCAAAAGCGTGGCCGACAATCTGGCGCTGATCAACGCGCTGCCGCTGTTTCATGCGCTGGGGCAGCCGCTGTTGATGGGGGCCAGCCGCAAGCGGATGATCGGCGCCTTGAGCCACGAGGCGCCGGCGCACCGGCGGCTGGGCGGGAGCGTGGCGCTGGCGCTGGCGGGGATGGTGGCCGGGTTCCAGCTGATCCGCGTCCACGACGTGTTCGAGACCGTGCAGGCGCGCAATGTATGGCGCGGCATGCGGGATGCGGCGCTGACCGATTTTGCGGCCCTGGAGGAGCCTTCCCGCTAGTCTGCTCGCGCGGTGAGTTGCCGAGCCACGCTGGCGATGACATCGCGCAGGGCCTTGCTGGACTTCGCATCGCTGCCCGAGAACTGATGCCCGATCAGCAGCGTGCGATCGTCCACCGCGATGAAGCGATAGCGGATGCTGCTTCCCCCTGTCTTTGGGGTGAAGCTGAAGCCTTCGGCGCCCTCGATCCGATCGGGCTCTGGCACCGGGGCGAGTTCGTTGGCTTGGAACGCCTCGCGGTAATCTGCCAGCGGGCGTTCGAGCAGGGCGAGGATCAGGCCCGCCTCGTCAATGGCGTTGCAGGTTTCTAGCTGGCGCCTCTCGCCATATCGGCACAGCTCCTGTCCCAGCATCCGTGCCCTCGCAAATGGCAATAGCTTCACCGCCCAGGTCTCGTCATCGTAGCCAGGAGGGATCTCGATCGGCACCTCCGCCAAGCTTAACTTTGTGCTGTCGTATTCGAACCGCAGCGGACCGAGCGTGACGGTGGTCGCGGGCTCGCGCGTGGCGGCTTCGCCATTCGCAAGAGTGGCCGCTTGCTTGCCTGAGCCGGTGCCGGCACCGCCATCCCCGCAGCCCAGCATCAGTGCTGAGATGCCAAGGCAAAGGCAGGCGGTCCGGACCATTCAACTCAAGCGAACCGCTGCGGTTCAGGTTCCGCCCGGTCGCAAACGGGCGATCCACCACAGGCCTCAGGCGGCATCGTCGATGCCCAGATCGGACAGCTTGCGGTATAGCGTTGATCGGCCGATGCACAACCGCCGGGCGACCTCGGTCATGCGGCCCTTGTAGCGGCCGATCGCCAGGCGAATGACGTCGGCCTCGATCTCTGACAGCGGGCGCAGGTGGCCATCGGCGGTGTAGAGCGAAACACCGGAGCTTTCGTTGCCATACGCGGGAACATCGGCCGTCTCGCCGATCAGCTCGAGCAGCTGCGGGAAATCGGGCGGCGTGAGCGCATGCCCATCGCAGAACACCGCCGCGCGGAACAGCACGGTTTGCAGCTGGCGCACATTACCGGGCCAATCGTAGGAGGCGAGCAATTGCAGCGCGCCATCGGTGATTCCGAGCGGACGCAGGCCCGGCTGGTCGCCGATGCGAGCGAGGAAGTGGCGGGCGAGGCCGGCAACGTCGGCCGCCCGCTCCCTGAGGGGTGGCAACTGGATCTGCGTGCCACCGATCAATTCGAGCAGCTCGCTACGGAAATGCCCTGCGGCAACGAGGTCGGCCAGCGGCAGGTTGCTGGCGGTGATCATGCGCAGATCGATGGCGAAGCTGTGCTTGGCGCCGACCGGGCGGACCTGCTTGCGCGCCAGCGCCTCGGCCAGGCGGTCCTGCATTTCCAGCGACAAGCGGTCAATCTCGTCAATCACCAGGGTGCAGCCATCGCAGTTCTGCAGCACGCCCACCTGGCGGTCGAAGGCGCCGGCAAAGGCGCCCTTCTCGTGCCCGAACAGGACCGACTCCAGGCTGTTGGCCGGCACAGCGGCGATGTTGATGAGCCGCAGCGCCGCCTTCGCGCGGGAGCTGGCGGCGTGGATCGCTCGGGCCAGCATCTCCTTGCCGGTGCCGCTCTCTCCCTGGATCAGCACCGAGCCGTGGCCGCGTGCCGCCTTGGCCGCCCTGGCCAGCGCGGTGCGGAAGGGGGGAGCGGTGCCGACCATCGTTTCGAAATCGGCCACCCCCGCCATCTTCTCGGTTAGCGGAGTCAGCTCGTCCTGCGGCGAATTGCTGGCCGCAGTAGCGTTGCGCAGTGCCTGCATCAGCCGGTCGGGCGCGATCGGCTTGACCAGATAGTCGCTCGCGCCCGCGCGCATCGCCTCCACCGCCAACTGCGGCGAGGTGCTGGTGGTGAGCATCAGGATCGGCAGTGCAGGGCGGCGGGTGCGCAATTCCGCGATCAACGCGCAGGCCTCGTAGCCCGGCACCAGCTGATCGAGGATAATTCCATAGAGCTGCCGGCCCGCCCGCGATTCGAGCGTGGCGAGCGCGCTTTCCCCATCGGGCACGGGCAGGGTACGCCACCCTTCCCGCGCAGCGAGGGCGGTAATCAGCCGGGTTTGCGCCGGATCGTCATCGATCAACATCAGAACGCGTGCATCACCTTCGGCCATACGTCGTCACCTGCCGCAACTGGAAGCAGGCGGGTTAGCGGCGAAGGGTAAAGAGCCGATTAAGTAGGTTGAGCATGTGGGGATGCGGCGATAGAGGGCGTGACAGGCGATCAAGCACGGGGAGGGCGAACGAGATGGAACCTGCGAACGACCTGCGCGCGGCGCGCAAGACCTACGACCAGTTCATCGGGATGGTGAAATGGTCGATTCCGATCATCGCGGTGGTGGTGTTCATCGTCATCCTCCTGATCGCCTGAGGCCGCGACGCGGCCATGCGGATCGCGGCGCTCAAGGAACGTGCATCGGGGGAAGCCCGGGTTGCGGTCACGCCGGAAACCATCAAGAAATTCAAGGCGCTGGGCGCCAGCGTGGCTGTGGAGCTGGGTGCCGGCGAACGAGCTTCGATCTCCGATACCGCTTACGAGGAGGCGGGGGCCGAGCTGGGCCTTGCCGCCGAGGTGGTGCAGGGTGCGGGCATCGTGCTGGGGGTCCAGGCGCCCGATCCAGCGCTGATCGCCCCGGCCGCGCCGGGTGCGATGGTGGCGGCGCTGTTCGATCCGTTCGAGGCGGGCGAGGGGCGCGGGCGCGAGCGGGTTGCGGGCTACGCCGCTGCGGGATTAGAGGCGCTGGCCATGGAGCTGATGCCGCGGATCACCCGCGCGCAGAGCATGGACGTGCTCTCCAGCCAATCGAACCTGGCCGGCTACAAGGCGGTGCTGGCGGCGGCCAATCAATATGGCCGCGCCTTTCCGATGATGATGACCGCCGCGGGCACGATCAGCGCCGCGCGGCTGTTCGTGATGGGCGTGGGCGTGGCCGGGCTGCAGGCGATCGCCACCGCGCGGCGGCTGGGGGCGCAGGTTTCCGCCACCGACGTGCGCAGCGCCACGAAGGAGCAGATCCTCTCGCTCGGGGCCAAGCCGATCTTCGTCGAGACGGTCGCCGGGATCGAGGGCGAGGGGGCCGGCGGCTACGCGACCGAGATGAGCGAGGAATACCAGCGGGCCCAGGCCGAGCTGGTGTCCGGCCATATCGCCAAGCAGGATCTGGTGATCACCACCGCGCTGATCCCCGGGCGCGCGGCGCCGCGGCTGGTCAGCGACGCGCAGATCGCCACCATGCGGCCCGGCAGCGTGATCTTCGATCTGGCAGTGGCACAGGGCGGCAATGTGGAAGGCTCCATTCCGGACCAGATTGTCGAGCGGCACGGCGTGTTCGTGATGGGCTATTCCAATACGCCCGGGCAGCTTGCCGCCGATGCCAGCGCCCTGTTTGCGCGCAACCTGTACAACTTCCTTTCCGCGTTTTGGGACCAGGAGCAAGGCCGCCCCGTGCTCGACGAGGAAATCGGCAGTGCCGTGCGGCTGACGAAGGGCGGGGCGGTGGTGCACGAGCGGTTGCGGGCCGCGCCCGGGTGATGGTCAAGGCGCTGGAGGCGTGGAGCGGTGGCGGCGAGGGTTCGGCCGAGTTGCTTGCGGCTGCGGCACGCCAGATCATGCCGGGCGAGACAGTCAAGCTGAGCTTCGCGCTCAAGGATCAGCACGTGGCCGTCACCGACAGGCGGCTGGTGATCGCGAAGATGGGCTCGTTTTTCGGCGAGCGTGCCGAATCCGCTCCGCTTGGCGCGATCATCGGCGTCGATACGAATGTGTCAGATGAGCGGGTCACTTTTCTGCAGATCACCGTGCATGGCCGCAACTGGATGTTGTTCGGGGACGATCTTGGCCCCCTTCTCGCCGCACTGTTACGGTGCCTGCCGATTTATGGGAAGGCACACTAAATGGACTTCATCGCCATCCTCTCCGTGTTCGTGCTGGCCTGCTTCGTGGGCTATTACGTGGTTTGGCAGGTCACGCCCGCGCTGCACACGCCGCTGATGGCCGTAACCAATGCGATCAGCTCGGTCATCATCGTGGGCGCACTGATCGCGGCGGCGGAGGCAGGGAGCCCGGCGGCCAAGTGGCTGGGGCTGCTCGGCGTGGTGCTGGCGAGCGTCAACATCTTCGGCGGCTTTGCCGTCACCGAGCGGATGCTGGCGATGTACAAGAAGAAGGAGCGGCCCGCCCGCCCTGACCCACTCAAAGGTGACGCGCTCAAGGGTGACACGGCAAAGGGTGGTAGGCCGTGATCCTGGCGCCGGAGCGCACGAACGACCTCGGCATCGTCGCCGATGCGGTACAGGCGGTGAACCCGTGGGAGGCCTTTGCCTATCTGGTGGCGGGGGTGCTGTTCATTCTGGCGCTGCGGGGCCTCAGTTCGCCCGCGACGAGCCGTGCGGGCAACCGCTTCGGCATGGCCGGCATGGCCATCGCGGTGATCACCACGCTGCTGACGCACAACGTCGCCAGCCTGCTCGAGATCCTCATCGCCATCGCCCTGGGCGGAGCGATCGGCTTCGTGATCGCCCGGCGGATCGCGATGACTGCGATGCCGCAGCTGGTGGCGGCGTTCCACAGCCTCGTCGGGTTGGCCGCGGTGCTGGTAGGGGCGGCGGCGTTCCTCAACCCCGGCGCCTTTGGGATTCTTGGGCTGGATGGCGATATTCTCGTCGTCAGTCGGATTGAGCTGATCCTGGGCTCGGCCATCGGCGCGATCACCTTTTCGGGTAGCGTGATTGCTTTTGCCAAGCTCAACGGATCGATGTCGGGCTCGCCGATCCTGCTGCCGGGGCGGCACCTGATCAATCTGGGCACGCTCGCCGCGATCTTCGTGCTCACAATCGCCTATGCCTTGGCGGCCGATGCCGGGCCGGGCGAGGGCTGGGCGTTCTGGGTGGTGGTGGCGCTGGCCTTCGCCATCGGCTTCCTGCTGATCATCCCCATTGGCGGGGCGGACATGCCGGTGGTGGTCTCGATGCTCAATTCCTATTCGGGCTGGGCGGCGGCGGCGATGGGCTTCACGCTGGGCAACAATGCGATGATCATCACCGGCGCGCTGGTCGGCAGTTCGGGCGCGATCCTCAGCTACATCATGTGCCGGGCGATGAACCGCAGCTTCCTCTCGGTGATTGCCGGTGGCTTCGGGGCAGAGGCGGCCAGCAGTGACGGGGCGGTGCGCGAGCAGCGCGCCTTCAAGCAGGGCAGCGCCGATGATGCGGCCTTCATGCTGAAGCAGGCCGAAACGGTGATCATCATCCCTGGCTACGGCATGGCGGTGGCGCAGGCGCAGCATGCGCTGCGCGAAATGGCGGACCTGCTGGAGGAAGAGGGTGTGGCGGTAAAATTCGCCATCCACCCGGTCGCCGGCCGGATGCCCGGGCACATGAACGTGCTGCTGGCCGAGGCGAGCGTGGATTACGACAAGGTGTTCGAGCTGGAGGACATCAACAGCGCATTCGCCCAGGCCGATGTGGCCTTCATCATCGGCGCGAACGACGTGGTGAACCCCGCCGCCAAGACCGACAAGTCCAGCCCGATCTACGGCATGCCGGTGTTCGACGTGGACAAGGCCAAGACGGTGATGTTCATCAAGCGCAGCATGGGCGGGGTGGGCTATGCGGGCGTGGACAACGATGTATTCTACATGGACCAGACGATGATGCTGCTGGCCGACGCCAAGAAGATGGTGGAGGAGATCAACAAGGCGCTTGGCCACTGACCTGAACGGCCGGCGCCTGACCGATCTCGTCCGGAACCGACGCAACCGCGCTTCCGTTCAATGTGAAGGCCCGGCACAGGGTTCTGTACAGGGGCGGCGGAACAGGGGACACGAGGTTTGCGCAAGCTGGGCCTGATCGGCGGGATGAGCTGGGTTTCGACCCGGACCTATTACGATCATATCAACCGCATCGTCCAGCAGCGCACCAGCCGGCGCAGCAGCGCGCCGATGCTGATCGAGAGCCTGGATTTTGCGCAGGTCTATGCGCTCGACACCGACGAGGACTGGAACCGCGCGGCCGGTATTCTGGCGGACAGCGCCCGGCGGCTGGAAGCGGCCGGGGCCGGGGCGCTGATTATCGGCGCGAACTCGATGCACCGGGTGTACGATACGGTGGCCGGGGCGGTGGAGGTGCCGATCCTGCACATCGCGCAGAGCGTGGGCGAGCGAATGGGAGCGGACAAGGTGCGCACCGCGGCGCTGCTGGGCACGCGCAACGTGATGACCGAGAGTTTCTATCGTCGGCGGCTGGTGGCCCACGGGGTCGATCTGCTGCCGCCCGACATGGACCGGGTCGAGAAACTCGACCGCATCATCTACGAAGAGCTGATGATCGGCCGCGCCAGTCGCGATGCCGAGCGCACGCTGCGCTCCATGCTGACCGAGCTGGCGCAGGGTGGGGCCGACGCGGTGGTGCTCGCCTGCACCGAACTGGAGCAAATCGTGGTGCTCGATGCCAATGTCCTGCCGATCTACGACAGCACGCAGATCCATGCCCAGGCGGCGGCGGAGTGGATCCTGGGGAGCGACTGACCAAAGGCGAGCCTTTGTGCTGACGGTGTTCGCCAGCTGTTCACGTTGTCAATCGCCTAGTGCACGCCTAGCCAGCGGGCGATGTCCGATGCCGGCTCCCGCGCGCCGTACGCCAGCGATCCGGCCCGGAGCCGCGGGCGGGAGTTTGCGCAGGACAGCGGGGTGGAGCGGGGCCCGCGCACCGCCTTCCAGCGCGACCGCGACCGGATCATCCATTCGATTGCGTTCCGCCGGCTGGCGGGCAAGACGCAGGTGTTCATCGCGCCGGATGGCGACCACTTCCGCGTTCGGCTGACTCACAGCCTGGAGGTGGCGCAGATCGGCCGGGTAATCGCCCGTGCGCTGCGCATCGACGAAGACCTGACCGAGGCGCTGTGCCTGGCGCACGACATCGGCCACCCGCCCTTCGGCCATTCGGGCGAGGAGGCGCTCGATGCGGCTATCGCGGCGCAGGGCGGATTCGACCACAACGAGCACACCTTGCGCGTGCTGATGCGGCTCGACAGCCCCTATTGCGGCTTCCCGGGGCTCAACTTGAGCTGGGAGGTGCTCGAAGGGCTGGCCAAGCACAACGGGCCTGTGGCGGCGCCCGGCTGGAGGCTGGCCGCGCTCGACCGGGAGTATCCGCTGGAGCTGGCCGCCTGGCCCTCGCTGGAGGCGCAGGTGGCGCCGCTGGCGGACGACATCGCCTATGACAATCACGATATTGACGATGGCCTGCGCTCCGGCTTCCTGCAGCTCGACGATCTGCTGACGCTGGAGCCGGTGGCCGACCTATGGCGTGAGGTGGAGCGCCGCTTTCCTGGCCAGCCGCAGGAGGCGCGGCTGCGCGAGCTGGTCCGCACGCAAATCGGGCTGATGGTCCGCGACCTGCTGGAGACCACCGGGGCCCGGTTAGGCGGGATCGGATCGGCGGCAGAGGTTCGCACGGCGGGGCAGCCGCTCGCGGCATTCTCACCGGAGATGGCGACGCATGAGCGGCGGCTGAAGGCCTTCCTGTACGAGCGGCTGTATCACCATGCCGACCAGAAGCGCAGCGCAGCGCGCGCCCATGCGGTGATTGCCCGTTTGTTCGAGGCTTACCGGGCTGAGCCGCGGCTGCTCTCCAGTGCCTGGAAGGAGCGGCTGCCGGGAAGCGAGCCGGAACGCAGCCGGCATATCGCCGATTACATTGCTGGGATGACCGACCGCTTTGCGATGGAGCGCTACCGAGAGGCATTCGGCGAACTGCCCGATGGTCTGTCGAATGTGTGAGCGGGCACTGCGATGAAGCGCCACGCTCCCGCTACGGCGCGCAACCGCGAGCCGATCGCGGCGGTGCTGACCGAGGAGCTGCCGGCGCGAGGGCTGGTGCTGGAGATCGCCAGCGGCACCGGCGAACATGCGATACACTTCGCCCGCACCTGGCCCGATCTCCTGTGGCAACCGACCGATTGCGACGCGCAAGCGGTTTGCTCCGTCGATGCATGGGGGGCGGAAAATGGGCTTGAGAACCTGCTGCCCGCCATCGTGCTCGACGCTGCTGCAAAAGTGTGGCCCATTGAGCGAGCGGACGCGATCGTGTGCGTCAACATGGTGCATATCGCGCCGCCCGCCGCGGCCGAGGGGTTGCTCGCCGGCGCAGGCCGGGTGCTGGCGCCGGGAGCGCCGCTGGTGCTGTATGGACCGTTTCTTGAGGATAGAACCGAAACGTCCCCCTCTAACTTGGCTTTCGACGCGAGCCTCAAGCAGCGCGATGTTTTGTGGGGCTTGCGTCGGGTCGAATGGATCGATGAGCTTGCGGCTCGGCAGGGGCTGGTCCGCGCGCGGCGGGTGCAGATGCCGGCCCACAATCTTACGCTGATCTATCGCAAATAGCGGAATGCCCGCCGGGTGAGCGGCGGGCATTGCGCGAGTGCCGGAATGATCCGGCGCTCATTTGATCGTCAAATGGCTTGTTCGCCGGCCTCGCCGACCGATTCGATGTCCTGTCCAAGGCCCTTTACAGTGTTGCAGGCCGAGGCCGAGAGCGCGAGGCTGGTGATCCCGAGTGCGAGAAACAGCTTGCGAATCATGATCTTCACCTTTCGAATGTCTTGGCGAGTGGTCGCGCAGATAAATCGCTGACATTGCTTTAGGTTCCCTCCACCCGTGCCACGTCCCGCCGGGCGGCTCGCCCCAGCCGGTGCTCGCGCCAGGCGATCACCAGACCAGCGGCCACGATCAGCGGGGCGCCGAGCCAGGTGCTTGCCGGGGGCAGGGTGGCGAACAGCAGCCAGCCATAGAGCGTCGCCCAGAACAGCGCCGAATAATCCATCACGATCACGCTCGCGACCGGGCCGAAGCGCAGCGCGGCGGTGAGCAGCAATTGGCCCGCCACGCCGGTGAGGCCGATGCCCAGCAGCAGCGCCCATTCCTCGCCATTGTGCGGCGTGGCGGTGAAGGGCAGCGCCAGCGCCATCAGCGGCGTGGTGAAGCAGGCGAACCAGAACACGATGGTGACCGGCCTGTCCGTGCGGTTGAGATCGGCGATCTGGATCGAAATCAGCGCGATCATGAAGGCGCCGCCCAGCGCCACCAGCGCGCCGAACAGCGGAATTGCCCCGCTGCCGGGCTGCGCGATGACGAGGATGCCGGCAAAGCCCAGCACCACCGCCGCCCACCGCCAGCGGCCGATCTTCTCCCCCAGCAGCAGCATGGCCAGCACCACCGCCCAGATGGGCGCGGTGAAGTTCATCACCGTCGCCTCGGCCAGCGGGAGCAGCAGCACGCCACCGAAATTGAGCGCCATGCCGACGGTGCCGTAGAACCCGCGGGCGAGATGCCGGCCCGGCCGGGCGGTTTTGAGCAGCGCGTAATTGGCGGTGATCGCCATCCAGCCGAGCAGGATCGGGATGGAGGCGAATTGCCGCCAGAACATGATCTCGAACAGATGGATGCCGCGCTCGCCCGCGAGCTTGACCAGCGCCGACATCGAGGCGAGCGCCGCGATCGCGCCCAGCCGGATCAGCAGCGCGAGCAGCGGGCGGGTGCTGGGGCCGGCTTCCATCGTGGCCGTGCCATAGGGATGCGCCCGGCCCGATCAAGCATTGCTGCACGGCGGCGCCCCGGCCTAGAGGCGGGCGATGCCCGATGCGCGGTTCCTGCTTTTCGCCAGTGACGCCACTCTGGCGGCGATGGGCGCCGCCGCGCTGGTGCTGCTGGCGCTTATCGCGGTGCTGGCCGAGCGGCGGCGGGCGCGGCGGCGCAGAATCGACGCGGTGGGCTGGGTGCCGTGGACGGCGGTGTTTCTTGCCGCCTGCTTCGGAGCCGCCGCGTTGTTCATGCTGGCACTGGCGGGCTGGGCGAGGGGCTGAGGCGGCTAGGGCGAGGGGCCGGCTGCGGTATTGCTCAGGGCTCTAGCGACTCAGCGGCGGTGCGGGCACGAAGTCTTCCCGCGCGACGCCGTCGACCGATGAAAGGCGTTCGGTGGGGAGCTTGACGACAAGCTCGCTGCTTAGGCGGTGATCGGAGATGGCGCCGAGCAGGCCGGCCATTCTGGTGCCCTCCACCCGTGCGCCGATGGCCGCCATGCCGATGGCCAGGCCCTCGCCCATGCTCCCCGTCCAGCGCCCGACCCTGACGGTCACCGGGCCAACGTGGTGGCGGTCGCTGCGCGGCAGGACCTGTTCGATCCACTGGCGAGCGACACCCGTTCGCCGTTCCTCGAGGGGCAGGCGATGCATCTGGTAGCCGGTCGGCTGCGTGACGAACCAGCCCATGATGGCCCGCGCGACTGTGGTGTTCCCGCCGCTGGGCGTGTCGGTGAGATCGAGGACCAGGGGGCGGTCTGGGCCAATCACGGCCATGGCCGCATCGAAGGCGGCGATCGTTGCTTCATTGCCGAGGGAATTGTTGAAGCGGATCTCGCAGGTCGATGCCGTTTCCCTGACCGTCAGCGGCGCGGCGTCCGGCGGGGGGGTGGCATAGAGGTTGGGCAGCTCGAACAGCCGGGGCGGAGCGGCGCCCTGGCGGATGAGGAGCGATCGCGGGCGGTCTCGGCGCCCGGCGGCGAGGACCCGCGCCGCGAAGGCATTACGCTGCGGGTTTTCGGTGGTGCCGAGGTCGGCCCAATAGTCTGCGACTGCCTCATCGATTGTCGTTCCTCCCACACCGACAAGGCGATCACCCGCCCTGATGCCGGCGACCCAGGCAGGGCTGTCCGCACGGACCTGCTCGATGTGGTAAGCCCCGCTGTGCTGCTCGATCCACAGATCGCCGTAGGAGGGGAACACCGCCCAGCTGTCGCGCAGTGACGCGCCGGTGATGGCATGGTGATCCGCCAGCAGGCTCAGCGCGCGTTCGGCAAAGCGGATGAGGTCCTGGCGGGTCTCGACGGTTCTGGCCTCATCGCGCAGCGGAGGCGTCAGCTCGAACCGATTGCCAGGCAGGCGATCGAGATAGGCATAGCGTTCGTTGATCAGGCGCTCGAGGCCCTGTGCATCCTGCGCGAGATTTTTTTCTTGTGCGGAGGCCGCAGAGCCGAACGACAACAGCAGGATCGCGAGGATGAGGCGCATCGGGGCGCAATAGAGCCTGTTCGTGGTGGGGCAAGAAGGGTGCAGGCATGGCCCTGGCGGTTCTGCGCGGCAGCGGTGAAGGCGGGGGCGCCGACCGGATCGCCGTTAACTCGGGCCGGGGCTTCCACGAGGTTACAGGCAGGCCTCCAGATAGGCCTTGTCGAAGCCGAACTGGCGGGCCTTTTCCAGCGTATAGGGCCTCAGGCCCGAGGGGCGGAATTCGCCGAAGATCTTGCCGTCGTCGCCCTCATCCAGATATTCGAAGTGGAACAGCTCCTGGGTGACGATCACCTCGCCCTCCATGCCGATCACCTCGGTGATGTTGGTGGTGCGGCGCGAACCGTCGCGCAGGCGCTTGACCTGCACGATCAGGTCGACGCTTTCGGCGATCTGGCGGCTGATCGCTTCCTTGGGGATCTTGATGTCGCCCATCAGGATCATGTTCTCCATGCGGCCGAGCGCCTCGCGCGGGGAGTTGGCGTGGAGCGTGCACATCGAGCCATCGTGGCCGGTGTTCATCGCCGCGAGCAGATCGAAACATTCGGCGCCGCGGATCTCGCCCAGGATGATGCGATCTGGCCGCATGCGCAGCGCGTTCTTGACCAGATCGCCGATGCCGATCGCCCCCTGGCCCTCTAGGTTCGGAGGCCGGGTTTCCAGCGGCAGCCAGTGCGGCTGCTGCAGGCGCAGTTCGGCCGCATCCTCGATTGTGAGCACGCGTTCGCCGGGGTCGATCATCTTCGACATCGCGTTGAGCATGGTCGTCTTGCCCGAGCCGGTGCCGCCCGAGATGACGATGTTCATCCGGCTCGCGCCCGCAATCTTGAGCGCGGTGCACATGCGCTCGCTCATCGAGCCGAAGTTCTTCAGCATATCGAGCGTGATCGGCTTTTCGGAAAACTTGCGAATCGAGATCGCCGTGCCGCGCAGGCTGAGCGGGGGGACGATCACGTTGACGCGGCTGCCATCCTTGAGGCGGGCGTCAGCCAGCGGGGTGGTCTGGTCGACCCGGCGGCCCACCTGGTTGACGATGCGCTGGGCGATCTGGAACAGTTGCGCCTCGTCGCGGAAGCGGATCGGGGCGATCTGCAGCTTGCCCTTCTTCTCGATGTAGGTCTGGTCGGGGCCGTTGACCATGATATCGGTGATGTCGGGGTCGCTCAGCAACTCTTCCAGAGGGCCCAGGCCGAGCAGCTCGTCAACCAGCACCTTTTCCAGCGCGAATTGTTCACGGCGGTTGAGGGTGAGCTTGAGATCGGTCAGCACCTCGACGATAATCGGGCGAAATTCTTCGGCTAGTTCGGCCTTGTTCAGGGTTGAGGCAGCCTCGGGATCGACTCGTTCGAGCAGGCGGGGGAGCACCTGCTCCTTGATCTTGTGGAGCGAAACCTCGAAGCCGCCGGTATCGGCCGCCGCCTGGGCGATGGCGCTGGCGCGTTCCTCCAGCCGGCTCATGGCATCGACGCGGGTTCCGGGCAGCCCCGCATCGCCGGTCAAGGCGCCCGCAGCACCGGCTTCGAGACCCAGCGGAAGCGGCGTGGGTTGCGCCTCCCCGGGCTCGCCAGCGGGCAGCGCGGAAGGGCGCGCACCATCCCTGATCGGTCGAGCCAGACCGAAAGCGGGGGAGGGCGCGCGTCGTCCGTATGCGTTCATTCCATGTCCTCGTCTTCGCGCGGCCTACACGCCCGCATCGCGGATCGCCGGCACCACGTGCTCGTAGTGAATGGCGCAGGATGGTTGATATTTTCTGAAGGGCGCGCGGGTGCCCGCCGCGTTTTGTTTTGCCGCTGCTGCCGCGGCACGATGGCGCTGCTGATCGTAGCGCGCCCTGAGCGAGGCCTAAGGGGCGGGACGGCGGACACGCATCGGCTTGTGGCCAACGCGGCCGATCGGAGCAGGCGAGGAGCGCCGGGGTGAGGTGGGAACGCGCCGGGGAGGTCGAATTGGGCGCGCTGCCCGTCGGCCCCGCGGGCCGCGGCGCTCGCTTCTCAGCCTTGGCTCGTAGAAGCTTCTGGGTTGCGGAGACCGTCGCCGGTTTGGGTGGGCTTATCGGAACGGCGCTTTGCGCGACGCTCGACAGAGTTGGCCAGTTCGGTTCGCGCTAGCGGTGCCCGACGATCCGGCCTCGCATCCCCTGAGGCTGGCTTAACCCTCGACGTGTTCGGCGAGCACGGTGAGGCCGTTGGCGCCCACCTCGGCAAAGCCGCCGCGCACCTGGATCGTCTCGGGCGGGGCGCCGCCGGTGCGGTGGATTTGCAGCGCCCCGTCGCGGATGGTCGACATGAACGGCGCGTGCCCTTCGAGGACGCCGAATTCGCCTTCGGTGCCGGGGACGACAACCATGTGCACCTCTTCCGAGCGGACGAGCCGGGCCGGGGTCACGAGTTCGAAATGCAATGCCATCGTTTCAGTCCTTTGTCTGGCGCGGGCTTCTAGCCGCCGCCGATACACTGTCCAGCCCCAGGCCGATGATCAGGGCGATTGCGCCGCCGATCGCATAGCCGAGTGCAGTAAGAATGTCGGGCCAGATTATCCGGTAGATCACCATCTGCCCGGCCGCGAGCGGCATCGCCGCAATGGCGGCGGCACTGACCAGGAACGCCGGCAGGATGTGCCGCCGATGGCCCCGCAGCATCAGCACCATGCAGCCGAAGTTCACCGCCACGAAGGGGAAGGCGACTGCGTAAAGCCAGATCGGCTGCGTCCCCTGCCCGAAAACCTGCGACGCATCGGCCGCGAACAGGGCGTCGAACGCCTGCCAGTTGTCGCGCCGCCAGCGGTGAATATCGAAGGCGGAGATCAGCAGGAACACCGCGATCCCGAGCCACAGCAAGCGGCGAAGGAGCGTGTCGATCACGCCGCGCTCCTCCTTGCTCATCGCAAATCAGTCCTCATTGGCCATTTTCTTGGCCTTCTCGACCGCCTCGTCGATGCCGCCGACCATGTAGAAGGCGCTTTCCGGAAGGTGATCGTACTCGCCCTCGACCACCGCCTTGAACGAGCGCACCGTGTCTTCCACCTGCACGAACTTGCCGGGGATGTTGGTGAACACCTCGGCCACATGGAACGGCTGGCTGAGGAAGCGCTGGATCTTGCGCGCGCGCTGGACGGTGAGCTTATCCTCTTCGGAAAGCTCGTCCATGCCAAGGATGGCGATGATGTCCTGCAGGCTCTTGTAGCGTTGCAGCGTCTCCTGGACGCGGCGGGCAACATCGTAATGCTCCTGGCCCACGACCGCCGGGGTAAGCACGCGGCTGGTCGAATCGAGCGGATCCACCGCCGGGTAGATGCCCAGTTCGGAAATCGCGCGGTTCAGCGTGGTGGTCGCATCGAGGTGGGCGAAGGAGGTGGCGGGCGCCGGATCGGTGAGATCGTCTGCCGGCACGTAGATCGCCTGCACCGAGGTGATCGAGCCCTTGGTGGTGGAGGTGATCCGCTCCTGCAGATTGCCCATGTCGGTCGAGAGCGTGGGCTGGTAGCCGACCGCCGAGGGGATGCGCCCGAGCAGCGCCGACACTTCCGAGCCGGCCTGCGTGAAGCGGAAGATGTTGTCCACGAAGAACAGCACGTCCTGCCCTTCCTGGTCGCGGAAGTACTCGGCCATCGTCAGGCCCGAGAGGGCGACACGGGCACGAGCGCCCGGCGGCTCGTTCATCTGGCCGAACACCAGCGCCACCTTGGAGCCTTCGGAGATCGCCTCGCCCGCCTCGTTCTTGGCGATGACGCCGGTATCGAGGAATTCATGGTAGAGATCGTTGCCCTCGCGGGTGCGCTCGCCCACGCCGGCGAAGACGGACACGCCGCCATGGCCCTTGGCGATGTTGTTGATCAGCTCCTGGATCAGCACCGTCTTGCCCACGCCGGCACCGCCGAACAGGCCGATCTTGCCGCCCTTTGCATAGGGCGCGAGCAGATCGATCACCTTGATGCCGGTGACGAGGATCGCCGATTCGGTCGACTGGTCGACGAAGGGCGGGGCCTCGGCATGGATTGGCGCGGTCATGTCGGCGCCGATGGGGCCGCGCTCGTCGATCGGCGCGCCGATCACGTTCATGATCCGGCCCAGCGTCTTGGGGCCGACGGGCACGCGAATCTGTACGCCGGTATTGGTTACCGGCTGGCCGCGGGTGAGCCCGTCGGTGCCGTCCATCGCGATGCAGCGCACCGTGCCTTCGCCCAAATGCTGCGCCACTTCGAGGACCAGCGTGTTCTCGCCGTTCATCGTCTCGAGCGCGGTGAGGATCGAGGGCAGCTCGCCCGGGAAGGTGACATCGACGACGGCGCCGATGACCTGCGAGATGGTACCCGCTTGCGTGGTGTTGGGGTTGTAGGCGGGGGCGGTGGCCATGGTGTTTTCCTGGTCCTAAAGTCTTGAGAGGGTTTCGTTCACGGACGCTTGCCAGTCCGCGTATTCGTCGGCTTCTTGCCAGAGGTCTCTAAGCTCGCTGTCGTCGCGAATTGCCGTAACAGCGGCGATCGCTCGTTGTCGGCGCGCGGCCGCTTCCGTTGCACCAGTAGCAGCCCACTCCAACACCGCGCTTTCAAGCCGCGGCGACGCCTTGCCGAGGCCCGCTGCAACCACTTCTGCCGCGGCCAGCGCGTTCGCGGCCTCAGGCGCTTCGACATGGTCCGCGTCAGCCCCTTCCAATGCGTCATCGACAAGGGACCAGCTGGGTGAATCCTCGAACTCAGCGAGCCAATCGGCTGCATCGTCGTTCTCGTCGAAGAGGTGGCCCCATGCGCCCATGTTACAAAGCCTCGGCGCCGGCGATGATCTCGATCAACTCGGTCGTGATCGCGGCCTGGCGGCTGCGGTTGTACTGGAGGGTCAAGTTGCCGATCAGGTCGCCCGCGTTGCGCGTGGCATTGTCCATCGCGGTCATCGAGGCCCCTTGTTCGCTGGCCTGATTTTCCAGCAGTGCGCCGAACAGCTGGGTCTTGAGGTAGCGCGGCAGCAGCGCCTCGAGGATCTCCTCCTCGCCCGGCTCGTACTCGACCACGGCCCCAGCCGAATGATCGGCAGCGGCCTGCGTGGGGGCGGGAACGGGGATGATCTGCTGGCGGGTGGGCACCTGCGCCAGCGCCGACTTGAACTTGGAATAGAACAGGTGGGCGACATCGAACCGCCCGGCCTCGTACATCGCTACAAGCTCGTCCGCGATGCGGGTGGCCTCTGCGAAACCGGGCTCGCGCACCTCGGTGGTATCGAACTGGGCGGCGATCAGCTCGGGATAGGCGCGGCGGATCACCGGGCGGCCCTTGCGGCCAATGAGGTAGAACTCCACCCGCTTGCCCTCGGCCTCCAGCGAGCGCGCCTTGGCGATGGCGGCGCGCACGATGTTGGAGTTGAACGCGCCTGCCAGTCCCTTGTCCGAATTGGCGACCACCAGCAGGTGGCGCTGGTCAGAACCGGTGCCGGCGAGCAGGCGCGGGGCATTGTCCTGCCCGGCAACACGGCCCGCCAGGCTCGCCATCACCTCGGCCAGCCGCGCGGCATAGGGGCGCGCGGCCTCGGCAGCGGCCTGCGCCTTGCGCAGCTTGGCCGCCGCGACCATCTGCTTGGCCTTGGTGATCTTCTGGGTCGACTTGACCGAGTTGATCCGACCCTTGAGTTCCT
>PPFU01001832.1_pt1 | contig 21809 bp, 24 predicted proteins | sample 1535991 | NCBI WGS metagenome assembly PPFU01 (sample SAMN04901290, study PRJNA319586) | Hypolithon metagenome, whole genome shotgun sequencing project. | isolation source: Antarctic Hypolithon | place: Antarctica: Miers Valley | collected 2014
GATGTGGCTCAGGGGTAGAGCAAATCATTCGTAATGATTAGGTCGCCGGTTCGAATCCGGCCATCGGCTTTTTTAGAGCTATGCAGAAGGTACAGTCCCTCTTCCCATGGGGGTAGCCAGGTCGGCCCTACCGGCTTGAATAAGCGCTGTATCGCGAATTCGGCAGGAGTCACACCGCCCGCACGGCGATGATCCCCCTTCGTAGCACGACCAGGTTTTTTCAATCGGCACGCCTAAGCGCAGTGCCCTATGCACGATGTCGGTTTTGGAATCCATCACCAGGGGCGCGACCAGCTCAGGGGCATGGCCTTCTAGCCCAGCTTTTGAAGAGAGCCTCGCCAGGGTTTGAAAGGCGGACAGGTACTCGGGGCGGCAGTCGGGATAGCCGGAGTAGTCCACGGCGTTGATGCCTAGATAGATGGCGGTTGCCGATTGGGCTTCGGCCAGGGAGAGGGCGATCGCAATAAATACGGTATTGCGTCCTGGCACATAAGTAGAAGGAATTTCGTCAGTCTTCACGCCATCGGTCGGCAGCACCATGTCTTCATCGGTGAGAGAAGAGCCGCCCCACTGAGCAAGATTTACCTTAATCAGGCGATGGTCAGCGATGCCCAAAGTCTGAGCGATTTCTTTAGCAGCTAGCAGTTCGCGATGGTGGCGCTGTCCGTAGTCAAACGAGAGCGCGGTTATCTGATAGCCGTCGGCTAGTGCCTGAGCCGCGCAAGTTGCAGAATCTAGCCCGCCAGAGAGCAACACGACTGCTCTGGCCTGCGCTTTGGCCTGCGCTTTGGCCTGCTGATCAAGCCCGTTACCGTCTAATGTATCCACCATAGCTTTCTACCGTATCCCTAGAAATTTATGAGTTTGCAAGCCCACTCGCCACTCGGGATGCAACAGCACATATTCAAATACGAGGCGTGCGCCGCACTCATTTTCCCATTGGGGCTGTAGCAATTTAACAGCTTCAGGAGAGACTTTTTGGGCGGCGGCTTCTGCCCAGGATAAGTCAGCGCGATCGCCTACCACCACCTTCAGCTCATCTGCCCGACTGTATACCGCTTCTAAAGGTGGCTTAAAGCGCTTAGGTGAAAGCGTAATCCAATCGAACTTTCCGCTTAAAGGATGTGAGCCCGAGGTTTCGATATGAACACGCAAGCCCGCATCCTGTAGCGCTGCTGTAAGCCCCGTAAGATCGTGCATTGAAGGCTCTCCGCCTGTTATCACTACCATGCAGGGCCGCGCTGCTACAGCCGCTTCAACTAAGGCACTCACTGCCCGCTTGGGATGATGGGCTATCGGCCATGAGTGCTTAGTATCGCACCAGGGACAGCCCACGTCGCAGCCCGCTAGCCGAATAAAAAAGGCGCTAGCGCCCGTCCAAAATCCTTCACCCTGAACAGAATGAAACGTTTCAACAACCGACAGCGCTTCAGTGTGGGGGAGAACCGGAGACTTTATAGGAGCAGAGAGCGGCATGAATAAATTAATGGATACACCTGCTCTATCCTAAACACCAAGCTTGCGATCGCACAATTTATTTAGCCAAACTATCGAGCCAAATGCCTGAGTCAGACGCCCCTAATCAGACTCATATTCCGCCCAAGAGTCAGGCGTTTCAGAAACCGAGACTTTCAGCTTGATATGCGCCGGCAGCATCTTGGAGGTTTTCTCATGGATGTACTGAGCAATCATCTCAGCCGTTGTCTCATACTCATCCGGCATCACCTCGTTAAGCACACAGTGATCCAAGCCGCCTTTAAGCGAATCTTTTTTGGCCCAGCGCAGCGTCCGAAAGTCGGCCACCATCGCCGGGTGCGGGCAATATTCTGAGGCCTGAAGCTGGTGAGAGGTTGCTTCTACTTTTACCCGGTAGGTGTGGCCATGCATCCGTCCGCAAGGCCCATCGTAGTCACGAATAAAGTGAGCCGCATCAAACGTATATTCTGTAGATAGTTTCCACTTAGGCATAGGCTTCCTAGTTCGGCTCCTTGGCCTGATTGATTATAGACTAAACACACAGCGTATTAAATCTTACGCACACTCAAATATAAGGACTCGTTTTTCATGGATTTAGGTCTATCTGGCAAGGTGGCTGTAGTCACCGGCGGCGACTCTGGTATCGGTAAAGCAACCGCTGAAATTTTGTTAAAAGAAGGTGCCAAGGTTGCGATTCTCAATCGCTCTTTTGATGGAATTGATGATTTAAAAGCGTTTGGCGATCCTTTTCCGGTCAAAGCGGATATCACTAGCCTAGAGCAGGTAGAAGCGGCTAGAGACAAAGTTACAGAGCACTTTGGGTCTGCCGAAATTTTGGTGCATTCAGCGGGCATTACCGGCGCAGTGGGAGACTTTTTAGAGATTGACGATGAAGGCTGGATGCATACTATCAACGTCAACTTAATGGGCACCGTGCGAGTCTGCCGCGCTTTTATTCCGGCAATGCGCGAAGCGGGCTGGGGCCGCATTGTGCTGCTGGGCTCTGAAGATGCCGTGCAGCCATACATTGAAGATATGCCCTACTGCTCTTGTAAGGCGGGCACGTTGAACCTGACAAAGAATCTTTCTAAGGCTTATGCCAAAGACGGCGTGCTGACAAATATGGTGTCGCCCGCGTTTGTAGAGACGGCCATGACAAATGCGATGATGCGATCGCGCGCCGAAGAAAGAGGCGTCAGCATGGATGAAGCCGTCAAAAGCTTCTTAGCCGAAAACCGCCCCGGCATTGAAGTAGGGCGGCGAGGCCGGGCAGAAGAAGTAGGGGCTGTAATCGCCTTTTTGTGTTCTGAGCAGGCGAGCTACGTGGTCGGATCTAACTGGCGTGTAGATGGAGGGTCGGTGTCCACGATTTCCACATAGCTCTTTGCACCGGTTCTTTGCACCGGTGCTTTGAACCTGGGAAAGTGAGCTAATCCCCCGACTCCCCTACCGAAATAACCCCCACCGCACTCAGCCTCACCGGCAGTGCCCCGCTTTTAAGCTGCACTTCTAGCTCCTTCGCGGCATCCTTCGTAAAGTCTCCAGAGATAACGGCTGCGCCTTCGGTGATACCCGTCTCTGCATAAGCGACATCAACGACGGGCGCACTCAGCAGCACGTCGTCTAAAAATATGCCGACAGCGCGGCCGGTGCCTGCCATGAGCTTGGTTTGCTCGGCGAATTTGTCAGCGCCTTGCTTATCAAACCGAATGATAACTTCCCAGATCTTGCTCACGCTGCTGGGCTGAGCTTTGGCACTGTAGAGCAATTTGCCGGTGACCTGGCTGGGCTCAAAGAGGGCAGCGATCGCGCTTCTCGTCTCATTTATCTTCGCTTGCAGCGCTTCGGCCTCAGCCTGCTTACCGGTTTGAACCAGCGTCCCTTGCTCCACGAGCAGCCGCTGCAAATCTTCAATGTTCTTGGCCAACTCCTTTTCAGTATCAGGCTTTTGATTACGCAGATATAGCTGCCCGGTATTCGTTAAAATCGCCTCGGTAGCCTTGACATTCACTGCCTGCGGTAGTTTCACAATAATCTGATCAGGCTCTTTAATATCTACTTCTGCAAGCTCAACGCCTAGCCCCATCAGCCGGGTCTCTAAAATTGTTTTGGTAGCCTCCAGGTTCTCTAGGCTCACCTCAGTACCATTGTCTAAGGCGCTAGCCTGCATAGTCACCTGCGTATAGTCTTTGAGTCGGTTGGCGCAAGCAACTCCCGACACCATAGCTGCCGTCAATAAAAAACGAGGCAGTAATTGGCTTAACTGCTGGGTCATCATGTGTTCACAGCTCACTTCGCGTACGTTCAGGAAATTTGCGTATCAATCAATACACCTGTCTACATTATTTCATTAAGTCGTACTTAGCTTTTTGGGCTATGGTTTTGATTTTGCCATTCAATATTTTGTTCTAGGTGCCGCAGGCGCGTCTATATCTACAGCCGTCGTAAAAAAGCGTTGGGTTGGGTAGGCCAGAGAGATGTCAGGATTTTTGGCAAACTCGCGCAAAACGCTTTCCCAAAGTACCTGTTCTGACCCTCGACGGCGGCGAGGTTCGCACAGGTAGCGCATAGTCAGCAAAATGCCACTCTCTTTAACGGTGGTATATACCGTGGGAGTGAGCTTAGAGTAAGAGATCATGTACTTTTGGCCGGCCCTACGCAGGTATTCTTCTGCTGAGCCGCTGAGATGCTCGGCGTGATTGTTAACCTGGGTGAACAAAATCTTTTTGGCGGCTTCCCAGTCGCTTTCGAAGGTAACGAGCACGGGGATTTCATGCCAGATATATTTGAAGCCCTGAGAGTAGTTTGCGATCGCCTCCTTAAATATCACGCCATTAGGCATATGAATAATCCGTCCCGTGCTTTGGTCAGTTTCTACCCAGTTGCCAATTTCCATCAGGGTGAACTGGAAAACGCCAATGTCGATGACATCACCTGAATGATCGTTAATTTGGATGCGATCGCCCATCCGAAACGGCTGTCGCCACAAAATGAACAGCCACCCCACCAAATTCACCAGCGGATCTCGCAAGACAACGGCCAAACCTGCGGTCGCCAGTCCTAAAAAGGTCGATAGGCCCTCGAACGCAGGTAGCCACAGCAGCACTAGGGCCAACCCATACAGACCGTAGCAAATGTAGCCTAGCCACTTGCGAGCCGAATAGCGCAGCCTAAGGTTTTCGACCTGCCGATTAATAATTTGGGTGATAGCAAAGCGCAGCAGCGTGGTAACCGCTAGCCCAACCGCCGAAGCGATCAGATTGCTGCGAATAATAGAATCGCTCAGAATGCCAGGGGGAATGCCAGAGGAACCTGCTGCCTGTCCTAAAAGTAAAAACATTTCAAATCAAGACCAGAGCAGAGCAAACAGACGGTAAGCTTCATAGTTACGAATTCGTAAAGCTTATAGGCAAAATTTTATAGGTTTTATGTAGCTGGCCTGGGAGTATTTACGTAGCCTTGTGGCTAGCGGCACAATAAAGTATGCGAAATACTACTCGATCAGTCGCCACAGAGCGACGTTTCCCGTACCTATGTAAGGTACTTTACTTTCCACAGCAAAAGGGAGTTGACCCTTCCCAAGGGGGGCCAATGGGCCAGCTCACCTGGTACCTGCGCAGCCCAATGCTGCCGAGGGTAGGCGATGTCGTGCCTTACGGTCAGTCCCTGTTTTCGGTGACGACCGTTATTTTAGAAGACTGTTGCAGCGCCGATGCGATCGCCAAAGTCGACAAGCAGGCCGGACGCATTGCCGAAAGGGCAGAGGCACCCAAGTGGCACGCGGTTGTTTGGGTGAGCTTTTGGGGCATGAAAGCACAGTAGGCTTCGGCTCCGCCCAGCCTACAGCAGCGGCTTTGCCACACTCTTTTGCCACAGCCAAATGCCGCCTGCGCACAGGGCGCTCGTCCACCAAGCGGCGGCGGCTTCAGCCTTACCGGCAAGCACATAGCTGGCTCCAATGAGGAGGAGGGCGATCGCGCTAGCTCCAGATACCATCAGCATCAGCTTCACCGTCCGCATTGCGATCTGAATCTGCTGGGCCAAATCGTCTCCCGGCTGAAGCGTAACCGAGTTTTGAATCGCCAACTGAAAAGACTGAACCTTGTCAGGATCTACCTGATAGTAAGTGCCCAGCTCCGAATCGCGAAGAGAAGGATCAGAGCGCAGACCAAGCTGCTTAGCAAGCGTAATGGACTCCCGCACCTGCCGTTTAGTGGCTATCGAGCGAAACGCTTCAAACAGCGACTCCCGATAAACGCCCGTTTGCGCCATATCTAAAATACGCCCAGTAAGCTCATTCATAGAAAGCTGAGCCGACATCAGTTTATTGGTCATTTCAGTCCTCTGAGCTTTACCAATACATCTGAGCTTTATCAATACATTAGAACTACTTTGGCGTTTGGTCAATAGCTATCCACACGCACCTCAGCGGACAGTGGCGCAAAGATGTCGTTATGCAATAAAAAAAGGGAGTAAAGCTTTTCAAAGCCCACTCCCTTCTTACTATCAAAGCGATAGATTAGCTAACTAATCCAGCGGTGCTTGAGCGTCACAAACGATGGGCTACATCATGCCCATACCGCCCATGCCACCCATGCCACCCATGCCACCCATGCCGCCCATGTCGCCACCGGGCATAGCCGATTCAGGCTCAGGCTTTTCAACCACGAGCACTTCAGTCGTGAGCACCATGCCCGCTACCGAAGCCGCATCTTGCAGCGCCGAACGAACAACCTTGGCCGGGTCAACAATACCAGTCGACATCAGGTCTTCGTACTGGCCAGTGAGGGCGTTGTAGCCAAAGTTAAAGTCCATGACCTTGACTTTCTCAACGACAACGGCACCTTCTGCACCCGCGTTATCAGCAATCTGACGAAGCGGTGCTTCCAGCGCCCGTTGAACAATATCAACGCCGGTTTTCTCTTCGTCAGAAAGAGAATCCTTTAAAGCATCCAGCTTTTGTGCCAGGTGCAGCAAGGTTGCGCCACCACCCGGTACGATGCCTTCTTCTACAGCAGCTTTGGTCGCATTGAGTGCATCCTCAATCCGAAGCTTGCGATCTTTGAGTTCGGTTTCAGTTGCCGCACCCACTTTAATCACCGCCACGCCGCCAGCTAGCTTCGCTAAACGTTCCTGTAGCTTTTCTTTGTCGTAGTCGCTGTCAGTCAGCTCTAGCTCTTTACGAATTTGCTGAACTCGCTTGTCAATATCTGGCTTATTGCCACCTTCAGATACGATAGTCGTCGCGTCTTTAGTAATGGTGATTTTAGCTGCGACGCCGAGCATTTCTAGCGTAGTGCTCTCCAGGCTAAGGCCGACTTCTTCAGAAATCACCTGACCGCCGGTAAGCACAGCGATGTCAGCCAGCAGCGCTTTACGGCGCTCGCCAAAGCCGGGAGACTTAATAGAGGCTACGTTAAGCACACCGCGCGCTTTGTTGACCACCAAAGTTGCCAGGGCTTCGCCTTCGACATCTTCAGCAATAATTAGCAAGGGCTGGCCTGAGCGGGTGACCTGCTCCAGCACAGGCACCAAATCCTGAACAGAGCTGATCTTTTTATCTACGAGGAGAATGCGAGCATTTTCTAGCTCAACGATCATTCGCTCTTGGTCAGTGACGAAGTAGGGCGACATGTAGCCCCGGTCAATCTGCATCCCTTCGACAACTTCTAGCTCAGTCTCTAAGGATTTGGACTCTTCGATGGTAATAACGCCATCTTTCGTCACTTTTTCCATGGCCTGAGCGACCATACCGCCGACCATGTCGTCATTCCCAGAAGAAACGGCTGCGACTTGCGCAATGTCATTACTCCCTTCGACCGGCTTGGCCGCAGCGGCAATCTCAGAGACTAGATAAGCCGTCGCTTTCTCAATGCCACGACGCAGGCTCACAGGGTTGGCACCGGCTGCTACGTTTTTTAAACCCTCTCGGATCAATGCCTGAGCCAGTACGGTTGCCGTGGTCGTACCGTCGCCCGCTAAATCTTTAGTTTTAGAAGCCACTTCTTGAATCAGGCGAGCGCCTGTGTTTTCGTAGGGGTCTTCTAGCTCAATTTCTTTTGCAATCGTGATGCCGTCGTTGACGATTTGAGGAGCGCCAAACTTCTTTTCTAAAACGACGTTGCGGCCTTTAGGCCCCATAGTGATTTTGACTGCATCTGCTAGGGCGTTGACGCCGCGCTCAAGTGCTTGGCGCGACTTTTCATCGAATAATATTAGTTTCGCCATATGCTGGTTACGAATTCTCTAATTTCAGTGGTTTGCTTCAAACTTTAGCACTCTCGGCGGTCGAGTGCTAATTTACATCACACTGTATAGCTGACTGACACGTCGGTAAAAGTCGCAATAACCGATCCTTTTTTGTCTGGCAAGCGGCTGTGAAGTCTGTACGCTCTATTTCAATCGTGTGGCTCAATCGTTTGGAAAATAAAAGGCGCTAGCCAAAACAGCCAGCGCCTCTACTTAATAGATCTATTTAATAGAATGGCCTGGTAGCACAGTGTCTACTAAGCCATTCAGAGCTGTCTAAAGGGATACCTGGCCTTCAATGGGGCCGTCAATTGCCTTCCAGGCAGGCAGGCCGCCTCTAATTACGCTCACTTTTTTAAAGCCTGCTGATTGCAGTTGCGTAGCTGCCTCCGTGGCCTGCTCGTCTGAGTCGCCGTAAACAAATAGGTCTCGGCTAGGCTCAAAGGAGGTTTTTGCCATTTCTACTAGCTTATCTGTAGGCATAGGCATCGCACCGGTGATGCGTTCCTTGTTGAATTCGAGGCGATCGCGCACATCCAAAATAGAGAGCGCAGGCTCGCCCCAGTCCAACCGAGCTTTGAGATCAGAAGGCGAGGAGACCGCGTCGAAATCGGTCGGCACAGGCGTTACTTGACCAACGGTGGCCTGCTGCGCATCCTTAACTGACTTAAGAACTTCCCGCTCCCCGCTCTCTGCTTTTTCTAGCAGGTCGCCTGCTTTGTCCTTGCCTTCTTCGAAAACTTGCCCTGGATTTTCATCTGCCATTTTTTTTTCAGTCCTTGTTAATAATCTTTTTGCAGTGCGCCGGATGTGATTACTTTCATACGACGACTTTGTTTTTATGGCTACGCATGTCACTAAACTTCCGTTTAGTAGTCGCATTCAGTCGCCATAGGTACCCGACTCAACCGGCTGAGTGTGAATGCCTTCTATTTGACCGGTCTCTGTTTTGACGATCTCGATGTCGTCCATTACCGACTCGTTAGCTTTGGGCGCTTCCTGCTTGGAGTTAACGTCAAGCTCATATCGGTTTTGATCGCGCTTTTCGAAATCTTCCTCAACTGACAGCGGGTGCTCTGGCTTGATGTTTAAGCCGGCCTGCTCTCCTAGCTGTTCGATGTCTAGCTCGGGGTCAGGTGATACATTACCCGCGTAGGCACTTTTGTTGTCCAGTGCTGCCTGCTTAGCAGTGCTATCTATATTTTCCATAGAGTTCCTCTTAGCGAACAGTTCGGCCTCGTCTTACATCTAAACGCATAAAATTTAGGCAAGGCATAAGACAAAGGCAGCACACCTGAAAAAAAACGCATTGTTTTCCAGCGATTTTTTTTCAGCGGCTTTGCATTCGTTAACAAGGTAAACAATTGCCCGAAAAGTAGCATCTATAGCGAGAGAGAAGGGAGATAGCGTCCTTCTCTCTCTTAAGACGCATCTGCAACAAAAGATGCCTATAGACAGCAGGCAACCCTTTATACTGCTAAGGCATTCTCTTAAGGTATTCTCTCCGAAGCCGAAGATCAGCCGAAGATCATCAGCTAGCCATCATTTCACAAGGACATTTATGCGCGGGTTAAAGGGTAAAAACGTATTGGTCACGGGAGCGAGCAGCGGCATTGGTCAGGCGATCGCGATCCGATTTGCCGCCGAAGGTGCGCATGTCGCGGTGAACTACTACAAAGGCGATGAAGAAGCCGCCGAAACCATTAAGCAAATGCGAGCCGCCAGCGCTGCTGCTGGAATTGAGGCAGGTAGCCTCAAAGACATGACCGTTCAAGCTGACGTTTCTAAAGAAGAAGACGTGGCAGCGATGTTCGAAAAAGTCATTTCTACCTTTGGCGGCTTGGATATTTTAATCAACAATGCCGGAATGCAAATTCAAGGCGCTTCTCACGAAATTCCGCTGGATACATTCGACAAAATGATCGACATCAACATGCGAGGTGCTTTTTTATGTGCTCGCAAGGCAATTGTTCACTTTTTGGATAACGGTGGCGGCGTCATTGTCAACGACTCCAGCGTCCATGAGCTAATTCCGCGCCCTCAATATGTGGGCTACACCATGAGCAAATCCGGTATGCGAGGGATGACCCGCACGCTCGCGTTGGAATACGCTCGTGATAACATCAGAATTAATTCCTTTGCACCGGGGGCGACGCTAACGCCTATCAACCCATGGAAAGACGATCCGCAAAAAAAGGCAGCTATTGAGAGCCATATTCCCATGGGCCGTGCGGGTACTTCTGAAGAAATGGCGGCGGTGGCAGCTTTTTTAGCCTCGGATGATGCGGCCTATATTACCGGTCAGACGCTCTTTATTGATGGGGGCCTGACGCTCTTTCCATCTTTTCGTACACCTTGGACGGGCTAACTATGCTGAAATCTTGGATGGTTATTGGGATTGTGACGGTGGCGATCGCGCTCCTAGCAAACGTCATTAGGCCCAAAGACGTTAAATGGTTCAGGCGGCTTCAGCGGCCTAACTGGCTCACCTTTGAAAAGCTCATTCCCGTTATTTGGACGGTCGTTTTCATCTGCGGGGCATGGTCTGCCTACATTGTGTGGGAGCAAACGCAGTCGTGGGGCTGGATGATTGCCTACATTGTGCTGGAGTTAGTGACAGTTACGTTTACGCCAGCGCTATTTTGGTCTCATAGCCTTAAGCTAGCTTCTTACATTGGCGGCACGGGCTTTGTGATTAGCCTGCTGCTGGCGCTGAGCGTTCTCAAAATTTCAGCGTGGGCCGCTGTGCTGCTGATCCCGTACCTGCTGTGGAGCCCGGTTGGTACGTTTACCACCTGGGAAATGGATAAATTGAACTGAAAAGTTGAACTGAAAAGTTGAACTGGTGGCTTGGCGATCGCTAACCTGCCTGCTGAGCAATCCAAGCCAGCTCCGCTTTAGCCCAACTAGGCTTGGGCGGTTGACTGTAATCAATAGAAAAACGATATCCCGAGCGTTCATAGACCTGATTTAACAGCGCCTGAAAATCTATCTCCGGTTCTTTATCGCCTTCTCGAAGCGGTATAGACACCGTCGGTAAAGGCTGCGTTAGCGCAAACGGATAAAGCAGAGCCTGCGGGCGGGATCGCTCAGCGCTCACCAAAATCCGATAGGGGCTTTCAACATTGCCGCTCACCGTTGGCATAGCTGCACCCTTATGCAGCAAATCGATCTCAACCAGATTGGCTCGACTTTCTATCATTCGATCTCGCTTTTGTGTGTAGCGTAGCCGACCTTCGCCTCTTTTATTAGCTGGAGAGAGTACCTCAATAACAGTGACCACTTCCTGATTAGCTGTGTTTCGAATTTCGATAAAGCGTTGACGAAACGTGACGGGTACGGGCAGTTCAACAATCACGGGAGAAGTCTTAGGCGGTGCTAGGGCAACAGCCGAACTACTTTCGCTTCTGGGCTCATTAGCCGCTTCACGGTTCGTCTTCTGTAACGCTATATCGGGTACGCCTACCATTACTGAGCCTTGGCCGCTCGTTTTGTAAACGGATTCTTCGATAATGGGTTGATACTTGGGCAGCAAAAGTGGGCTAAGGGCATCTGCGATCGCTACTATCAAACGCCCGTGAACGTTCGGCCACAGCGCTGGATTTTCCAAATAAGGATCCATTCCAGGAAAGGGAGAAGGCATTGCCTAATGCTCCAAGTCAGTTGCTTTTTGCGTCTTATATCTCTGCATCTTAGCCTCTGCCTCTGTCAAATCACTTGCCAGCTTACTTGCTAGCTCACCGGAGACAGCTTGCCTGACTGCTCTGCCATGGGCTCTGGTAATGAGAGTGGTTCAGCGGGTGCTTCTGCTTGCAAGTTAATCGGGCCAAGATCGTAGGCATGCCACTCTCCCTGGTAGCGTTCGGCAATCAAAGGCCGCAGCTCGAACTGAGGAATTTCTGCGCTATCCGTGTACTTTACGTCTACGCGCAAAGCGGAATAGGGTCGGCGCTTTTTACTGCCCGACCCCGACCGGCCAATGAATAGATGACACTTTGCCACCGGCTGGCCAAACTCTTGTAGCACGGCCCCTTCCTTTCGCTGCCTGCGCAGGCTGAAGCCGCTGCCGCCACATACTACCCAGGGAATATTGCTGTCGCCATGTCCCGTTTCTTCTGTCTTTAAATACTCAAAGCAGTGCGCGTGGCCGCTCAGTACCAAATCAACTAAGGGTCGGTCGCCCGCTGCTGTGCCTACTTTCGCCTGTACCTGATCGAGCACCTGGCGCAGATGAAACCTAACCGCCAGCGTTTGCGCCTGAAACCACTTTGTTTTTTCGGTGACGTAGGGAGGATGGTGAAAATAAAGCACCCGCCCCTTTGCCTGCTTGTCATGCCAGGAGGCGATCAGGCGATCGCGCAGCCAGCCCAACTGTTCAGCATCTATCATGTAGTCTGTAGCAGAGGCATTAAGCTGCTTTTCAATATCCCCCATCTCTTCTTCAATTTGCTCTACTTTGGCGTAAATGTAGTCCGCTCGCTCAGCCTGCTCAGGTACGCTCATATCCAGCGTTTCAGATTCTTGCAGCAGTGATCGCATCTTCTCTCCCAACTCTGCTTTATAGGCCTCTATTTTCTCTCTTTGCCGGCCACCAGCGGCGGTTTTAGGCAGCGGCTGAGGCGCGTTGAAAGTGTTACTGTCCAGCGCAAAAAAATCAATCCCGTCGCGCCTGAACATGTAGTAACGGTTAGGCAGGCGGGTGAACTCTCCAGGTACATAGGTCAAACAGCGTCCCGTGTCAGTTTCACTGCTGTAGTGCTGCTGCAAGTAGTTGCCGAGTTGGGCAGGCCCAACAAAATCAAGGCAGTCCATAAATGCCTTAGCAAAGCCCTCTCCCTGAAAAGACCCATGCCAGCCGATATCTAAATTAATGCGCTTGCGCAGCAGCCGACGAAGCGGCGTAAAAGCCTTGGTGAGCAGCCCACCTGCTATCGACCAGTCGTAATAGTCGTGGTTGCCCAGCACCGGTAAAAAAGGCAGCTTAAAGGTCATTTTGTCGAACCGAATTTTGTCGGGCTTCTCGCCACCCACAATAAACTCACGGTAGGGCTTAATGAAGTTGTCAGGATACTGCTCGCTAGAGCCCGTGAGGTATACAACATCTCCCGTGTGCAAAATGAAATCGCATTCTGGAGCGTGCTCTACCAGACGCTCGGCAATATGCCGTTGAGGCTGATCGCGAAAATGTCGGCTCGTCCCGCTATCGCCAATCACCAAAAATGAAAAGCCCTTCTGGTTCTCATCTGGGTTCTCATCTGGGTTCTCATCTGGGTTTCCGTTCTGACTACGATCTCCAGGCGCTGGGGCAATTGTCAGCCTCGTTTGGTCGATGTTGTGCTGGGTGACTAAAGGATGCTGCCAGCGCACTCGCTGCTTCATTCGAGCGATTTTGGTGGCGATCGCCGGGTCGCTAGCAAACCTCATGGATACCTTTAGTAAATATAAAATAACTACGGACTTTGTTTGCACCTTAACAGCAAATACCCGTGGGTTCATCCGTCTACTGGAAATTATGTAGTCAACGTCGTCATGCTGGTCAGTTTGCTGTTTTATAAGTCTACAAGCTATCGTATCAGTGCCAGCACCAGTTACGATGAGTTCATCAAGCTGTGGGACTGGGCCGAGACTGAAGAACTTTGCACGCTGAACAGCCCATCTGGATCTGCGGACACGCTTGCTTTTGCAGTCGGTGGCGTTACCCTGGTCAGCGGTGGACACAATGGCACCGTCAAAACCTGGGATCTCACAGCACCAAACAATCAGAATTGCTTGAAATAAAGGTATGTACTAAGCCGGAGCAATCATCACTTCAGCTATCAGGCACACCTTCAGACTGATCTAAGTCCCTATGACAATCCGTCTTTCGTTAGGGCAGCGTAGATAGAAGACTGCGTCTCCTGGTAGATTCTTTTCTCTGAGTTTTTTCCTACTCTTATATACATCAGCGTTCTAGTCTGCTATTGGCATCACGTTTGATTCCTTATTTGACTCAAACGTCCGAGTGTTCGATTTAGCTATTTTAATCGAAAGCGTCGGGCTCGTAAGAGGGATGTCAAAAGAAAGATAGAGCATCTGTATTAAAAACAACAGGAGACCATTATGGCTACTGACAAGAAAGAAGAAAAGAAAAGCAAAGATGTTGAGCTTGAAACCAGCGGCAAGCAAACAACGCTAAATCCTGAAACCCGCAAGACGGGTCAGGGCTCTAATACAGAAACTCGCCCCGGCGCTGAGCCTGAGGCTCCTGGCAACGATGGCAACGTTCCTGGTAGCCCTAACCAGGGTACAGAGGCTCGATAGAGCGCTCAAAAGAGTAGGACGCTCCTCCGAAGCAGCTTTCCCCAGCTCCGCTAGCAAATCTTGAACCTCTGGTTCAGCTAGCGGGGCTTTGCTGTAATAGTAATCGTTGTATGACGGAGTCAGTTCGATAGAGGAATGAAAGGTTCTCCTGAGAAAGCCGTTAAAGCTGCTGGACTGCGCTACGTTCACGATGAGATGCCAGGCATTCGTCGCCAGCGGCGGGGCAAGGGGTTTAGCTATAGGTTGCCTGATAGTAGTCGCCTTGAGTCTTCTACAGAACGCGATCGCATCGAAGCACTAGCGATTCCGCCGAACTGGGAGGACGTTTGGATTTGCCAGGATCCTAACGGGCATTTGCAGGCAACTGGCCGCGACGACAAAGGCCGTAAGCAATATCGATATCACCCCGACTGGACAAAGCTCCGAAACCTGCGAAAGTTTGACCGCATGGTGCCTTTTGGTCTAGCTTTGCTTGAGCTTCGCCAGCAGGCTGAGGCCGATTTGAGCTTGCCTGAACTCTCTCGTAAAAAGGTGGTTGCCGCCGTTGTGCAGTTGCTAGATCGTACGCTGATTAGGGTCGGGAACGTGCAGTATGCTAAGCGCAATCAGTCTTATGGGCTGACGACGCTGCGCGATCGCCACGTAGACATCAGCAAAGGTAAAATAGACTTTCACTTCAAGGGCAAAAGCGGCATAAAGCACGACATTCACATCAACGATCCCAAGCTGGCTGAGGTGGTGCGTCGCTGTCAGGATATTCCAGGATACGAGCTTTTTCAGTACTACGATGAAGACGGCGATCGCCAAACCGTGGACTCTGGCGACGTCAACGAGTATCTCCACAGCGTCATGGGAGAAGACTTTACCGCTAAAGACTTTCGGACTTGGGCAGGCACCAATGTCGCCACCGACACGCTGTATCAGCTAGGCGATTGGGAAAAAGAAACCGAAGCTAAGCGCAACGTTGTCGCCGCGATTAAGGCCGCCGCCGCTCAGCTAGGCAATCGCCCTGCCACCTGCCGTAAATACTACGTTCATCCCCTGGTTCCAGAGAACTATTTGGCCGGTGAGCTAATCAAACAGCTTAGCGAAGCCACTAAGCAGGCTCAAGCCGATAGCACCTACGCAGAGTGGTTAGACGAGCAAGAAAAAATCGTTTTGAGCCTTCTAAAATTAATGCAATAGGACACCGTCATCAATCATTCCCTGCCAAATCCTCCCAACCTGTCGGTTGTCGTTGACCACTCAGCATGAGCCGCCAGTTCCTCAGCCGCCTGTCGGATTTGAGTCATGTCATAGCCACAGGGCGTCACCACAATCACATCTGGACAGCCGTCGCTAGCTCATCCCAGCTCATCCATTCAGAATGAGCAACCTGCCTGCCCAAAGCAATCCATACCGCCTGCCATGGCGACTAGCTCCGGCACCCAATTACCCGCCGCCATCCAGGGCTCAGTCCATTCTATTCAGGCTACCTTAAGCCGAGCTTCAGCAGCTTCTATCGGCTGCAAGCGCTCTTTTAGCCGCTCAATAACCGCTGCTGCTGAGGTCTTGCTTTTTGCTGAATTATCCAGCGCTGCCGCTACGCGTGCCATGTTAGCCCATACGTTGGCTAAGCGCTCAGGCTGTAAAGACACCACCTGAATAGATTCAGTCTCTGAGCTGCCAGTGGCAACCAGATCCGTCACGGCTTTCTCTACATCGCTTAGGCTCACCGCACAGACCTCACATTGGGCCTGAGTGATGATATGAGTAGGCCGCAGCTCAGCGAGCACTGACGTCTTTACCCTGTACACACTCAGCGCGGAGGCTAGCAGCTCGCTCACCCGCCCATGAATTTCGGCACTGGTGGCCAACCGGGTCAGACTTGGGCTCCGTGCAAATGGGGAGATTGCGCAGGGGTAGGAGGATAGTCGCATTCGTGCGTTGGCGAAGCCTTTCCGAAGCAGAATCGGCCCACCAAAAAGCGCTCGTAGCCCAGCTTTGCCACAATCTCAGTCGCGCTTGGAACCAGCGAAACTATTCTCAACTCAGCCTGTGGTTTAATCAAGCCATCAGTCCGTAAGTTAGCGGTAGTCATACGTTCCCCTTCATAAAGTCTTACTTTTCACACAGACCATAAAACTTTTTGCGGGCACACTGAACCCAACATGCCGACATCTCTATGAATTGTACGCTAGCTGTTTTTTATGTACGCTATTAAGCCCCAGAATGCTAAGCCCCAGAACGCTAAGCCCAGCAACAATTCGACCCAAAGAAATTCAGCCCATGAAAATTTACCGCTCCCTGAGCTGATAGAAAGCAAAGCCCAATCTTTAGGCATTCACTCTACCCTTAGCGATCTACCGCGCTACACCTTTTCAGTCGCCGCCAACTACGCCATCAAAAGCCTGATAGAACAGTTCATTCAGTTTCCCGATCTGCCCGGCGTTATTGTTTTAGAAGCCAGCCAAATCGGCGTTCTATCGCGGCACCAGTTTTTAGAATGCTGGCTGCGGTTAGGCCACACCACCCTGTTTGGCAGTGGCTCTGTGCGGATGGTTCTCACTTCAGAGAATCGAAAAGTCCTTAGCGTACCTGGCAATACGTCTGTTTTACTCGGAGCCCAGCAGGCGCTCAAGCGAACTCGTGAACAGCAGGGCGACCCCATTTTGGTAGAGCACAACGGTGCTTTTGAGCTGTTAGACGCCCGTGTGCTCAACGTCGCTCACTGGCAAATTCGCGGCATTGAAACCCAGATTCGCTATGAGCGGCTGCAAATGCAGCTCCTGCAGAGCGAAAAGATGGCGGCTTTGGGTCGTTTGGTAGATGGCGTCGCTCACGAGATTTTAGATCCGGTAAGCTTCATTTGGGGGAATCTCAGCTACATTGACGATTACGCCAAACAGCAGCAGACGTTGATCTCCGCTTATGAAACAGCCCTGCATGAGGCGTCCCCCGAAATTACTCAGCTCAAACAAGACATTGAGTTTGACTACTTGCGCAGTGACTTTCCTGCCGCCGTTAAAAGCGCCCGACGCGGAGCCCATCGTCTCAGGCAGCTAGCGACCAGTCTTCAAAACTTTTGCCATATCGACGAGGTACACCCCCGGCCTACTGACCTTAATACCCTGTTAGACTCTACGCTGCGGCTGCTAAAAAGTCGGCTGACTAGCCCAATCGAAATTAAGCGATGCTATGGCAAGCTGCCCCCGGTTCCCTGCTTTTCGGGCCAGCTTTCTCAGGTATTTATGAACATATTCACCAATGCCATCGACTCTCTGCTAGCACAGGCGGAGAGCTATATCGCTGAGCCTGCGCCGCTAGCTGATGCCTCACCTAAGAGAGTGCCGACAATTACCGTCACTACCTGCGTTCAAGCTGCACAAGATATGCCTAACAGCGTACCGGATCAGTCTCGCTGGGTCTCTATTATTATTAGTGACAATGGCCCTGGCCTGTCGCCGGAGATCAAGGCCCAGGTGATTGATTCTTTTTCTACTGCAAGGCGATCGCGTAAAGAAACCGGCCTAGCCATGAGCTACCAAATTATAACGGCCAAGCATGGCGGACGGTTTTGGGTGCGCTCCCTCCACAACTCAGAACATCCCGCCAGTCAAGAAGCCCCCCTTCCTACAGGCACCGAATTTGAAATTTTGCTACCGCTCACCTCTGCCGAGGACGCAGAACATTAGAGGACTTAAGACGCTACTGTGAACAAAACGTCGAAGATTGACTTTTTAACCTGCCGACATCACTACCAATAATCTACCAATAATCTGTAGTGAACTCGCCCTTGTTTCAAAAGGGAAGCCAAACAAAAAAGCCCCGAGCAAGAAATTCGCTCAGGGCTTTTGGCATTATGTAATGACTGTCGTTACTAAGCTTCGCCAGTAATAGACAGTTCGCTCACCCAAACGCGCGGACAAATGCCACCTGTCGTCACTTCTGCTTCAGGCTCAATGTGCTGAATGTTCTTCAGCACTTCCCGAAAGTCTCCCGCGACCGTAGCCGATTCTACGCTGATGCGCTTGCCGTCTTTAATCAGCCAGCCGTCAAACGGCAAAGAGAAAGATCCTTGTAGCGCATTCACACCCGCGTGAAGCGCCTGCAAATCGTCAATCAGCACAACGCCATCAGCTTTGCCTAACTGATACTTTTCATCTGAACTTTCGCCAGCTTCTACTACTAAGTAGTTAAGCCCAACGCTCACCTTAGCGCCAATGCTCGCGTGACCTGTGGGCTCCGCGTTCATCCGCTTGGCGGTGCCTGCACTGTGCAAAAAGTTCTTGAGAATGCCTTTTTCAATCAGCGCTAGTCGATGAGTCGGCGTGCCTTCACCGTCAAACGTTTCTGCCGACACGTTCTCGGGGTGCAGCTCGTCGTCGTACACCGACAGCAGAGGACTCGCGACTTGCGTGCCCAGTGACTCGGCAGTCGAAAGGCTGCGGTTGTCGAGGATGCTCTGAGCGTTGTACATGTTAGAGAAAGCGCTGAGCAGGCTCAAAAAAGCCTCTGCTGAAAATACAACAGGATACTTGCCCGAGGCAATTTTCTCATAGTCTAAGTGGCTGATTGTTTTTTCAGCGGTCTCTTTGGTGCAGCCCTCCACATCTAGCTGAGCCAGAGAGTTCTTAAACCGCATTGCGCCTGCCGCACGAGGCTTGCGACCTTCCTGCTCGGTTTTACCATACAGATAAATCGATGCATAAGAGCGCTCTTCACTGCGCTGTGCGCCTTCGCTGTTGAGGTAGAATCTTTCGATTTCGCGCTGGGCAATGCCGTTGTAGGGGACGGAGGCGATCGCCTCATGAGCATCCAAAACGCCCTTCTCAGCCCTCACCAAAGTCTCAATCAGCTTCGGCACAGGCGCAGGCTCGGCCTTCTGAAAATCCACCTTTACCGTTGGCTCTTTGGCCTTGGGGCTAAAGTCAGGTGCATTCTCTTTTACGCCAAATGCGCTGGCTTCAAAAGCTGTTTTTAGCGCAAGTTCTAGGCCGGTTTCATCTACGTCGGTGGTGGAAGTGACGCCAATTTGGTTTTGGTCGTTCCACACGCGCACAATTACGCTAGAGCGGTTAGATGCCTTGACCTGTTTGGGTTCGCCTTTGTCCACTTGGACGCTGGTTTCGTCTACAGAGGAGCCATAGATGTCGTATTTTTGGATGCTGAGCTTGTGTGCGATCGCCTCAGCCTGCTGCGCAATCGTTTGAATTTTAGCCATTCTATCGTCCCCCTACTGTAATGTCGTCTACTCGGATATGAGGCTGGCCCACGGTTACATAAATGCTGCCACTCACCGATCCGCAGAACCCAGGAGCCAAACTAATATCGTTAGAACACATCGAGATTTTGTTCATAATCCCGGTGGCCTCACCAATCAGCGTTGCGCCCTTCAGCGGCTTCGTAATTTTGCCGTTTTCAATTAAGTACGCCTCATCGACTGCAAAGTTGAACTGACCGGTGGGGCCAACGCTGCCACCGCCCATCTTCTTGCAGTAAATGCCTTTATCAACCGAAGCAAACAACTCATCTACCGTAAAGTCGCCTGGTGCAATATAGGTATTGCGCATCCGCGAAGCCGCTGCGTGAGTGTAGCCCTGACGACGACCGCTACCCGTGCGAGGATGGCCCGTGCGCATAGAGCCCGCCCGATCAGAGAGAAAGTTTTTCAAAACGCCGTTTTCAATCAGCAGCGTCCGCTGAACCGGCATCCCTTCATCATCCATATCAATGGTGCCAAAGGCTTCTGACGACAGACCTTCATCCCAAGCCGTCAGATTTTCATTGGCAACTTTTTCACCCTTCTTGTTCATAAAGGGCGTTGTCTCTCGCTCAATTTGAGTGGTCTCTAACAGGTGACCGCAGGCCTCATGGAAAATTACGCCGCCAAAGTGATTGGCCATAATAATCGGATAGTTGCCCGACTCTACATAGTCGGCGTAGAGCATTTTGCCAGCAGATTCAGCGACTTTCGCAGCCGTTTCCTCATAGTCCCAGGCGGTCAGGAAGCTAGGATCGCCCGTATTGCCCAAGCGCTCGCCAATCGAAGAGCGATGCTCACCATCTGCGCAAAGCAGGTTGTAACCCACCGACTGAGTGAGGCGAATATCGCGAGCAAAGGTACCATCGCTAGAGGCCACCAGCACTTCTTGCCAGTCGCGAAAGTAAGCTGCCCGACGAGCCTGCACATGATCGGCCTTTCTAGCCAAAGCAGCATTCGCCTCTAATAAAACTTCGCCCATCGTTTGCATAGAAACGCAGCTTGCCAGCCAGTTTTCCTTCGCGCGGCTGGTGCCATAGTCTCTCAGCGGCTCCAGGTTTATTTCAGGAATATTTGCCTGGGGGCCGGGTAGCTCCAAGCCCATAATAGCCAGCCCTTTCTCTAATGCCGCTTTTAACCCCTCAAATGACAGGTCGTTGGTGCTGACGTAGCAGTCGGCGTTGCCTTTAAACACTCGGACGCCTGCGCCAGAAACGATGCTAGGCGAAATGCTAGTAATGGCGTCATCTTCAGCCAAGCAGCTAATGTAGTTTTTACGCTCTAAAAAGAACTCTACAAAGTCAGCGCCGACTGCGCGGCCCAGCCCTAGTAGCGTAGCGAGGGGGGCCTTCCAGGTTTGGTCGAAGCGGTCGGGCGTGGCGGCGTAAGTAAGGGAGGGAATCTGCTCTAAGCGCAGGGGCTGTTCAAAAATGGCTGCTGGCATATGGTTCGCAAGTCCTTGTGATATCACATCGTTTCAGTTTACCAAATGCGCCAGTGCGTGGGCGGCTGTAAAATTGGATGATCACCGAACCTTACAGCCAAACCCCAGATTAGCTCTTCAGTTGAGCCTTATGGCAGCTTCGAGTCTGAACAAATCTGAACAATGCTCATGGACTGCTCATGAACTTAGTTATCACAATTAGCAGCGCGCCACCGGGTGTCTCCTAGTTTCAAAGAGCCCTGGTTGTTGAACCTTGTGGCTATCCAGCCCACTTTGTAGTTTGGCTCTAGGCTGTCGAACCAAACTCGAATAAAGTTGCCGTCGGCACTGATTTCTGGCTGTGGGCCGGTGAGATAGACGGCCTCATTAGCACCTGGGCCATCCGGGCGACCATCGGCTGTGCTAATCGGACGTTCTGTGCTGGGTGAGAAGTAGGCGATAAGTCCTGGGGCTGAGCTTGGGTTGACCTGGCGGCACAGGCTGTTGAGCTGGCTCACGGGACGAGCGGCTTGTGAAAATACTGCGGTTGAGCCCAAGCCCAAGATGACAAATACCAAGCAAAATCCTATCAACCCTCTGCTGAAATGTTTGAATCCTTGTTTGTTAAGCATTTTTGTTTCCTGCGGATACTACATCAAATGCAAGATCGTTCAGCAACGCCTTGCTATCTAATACTCTAAGATGAGGAGGCTTGCGGATTCGTTCCTTGGATAGATCAAAGTAGAAAACTTCTTATCTCAATTTGCCATATGAAAATACGGCGTGGTTTAATTCGAGGTCACACTTTCGGAGGCGATTCTCTAGCGAGAGGCCACGCTAACAGGTAGTCTGAATGCTTATCTTCTGCGATCGCAAATATGAGCCCCCGCCTCTCCATCGCCGCCAGCCTATCACCGAACATTCGCCAAGATATTGGCATCCAGGCCTTCGCTCGCACAGAACCCATCAGCCACTTGGCCGCAAAGCACCAGGTGAGTCGGAAATTCATCTATCAGCAAGGTAGGCTTGCACGATGAACTTTACCAGGCTACTGAACCACTATGGACTGAAAGTCCATAGGTTGTAATGAAATGGGGACTAAAAGTCCCCGGCTCTCGA
>PPFU01008688.1_pt1 | contig 21756 bp, 19 predicted proteins | sample 1535991 | NCBI WGS metagenome assembly PPFU01 (sample SAMN04901290, study PRJNA319586) | Hypolithon metagenome, whole genome shotgun sequencing project. | isolation source: Antarctic Hypolithon | place: Antarctica: Miers Valley | collected 2014
GCGGACCTCGCGCGAGATGGTCGACGCCGCCCGGCCGAGCGCCCTGGCGATCGCCCGAAGCGACAGGCCGCCGGCCTTCAGACCGGCGATCCGATCTCTCTCCTCGGCCGTGAGGTGAGAATATCCTGACATGGCAACGCCGTTCTCTGTTTGGTGACAGACAGATACATCATCCGCCTGCGGTGTTGCGCTTCACCGTGGAACTCACCATCTTCGAAGTCTTGACGGGGCAGCTTATCTCCCCGACTAGCTCACGGCGTCGATCAAATCCTTTGTGTCAAAATTTAGGAGGAACTGCGCGTAGGACGAACTAAAAAGGTCAGAAACGTAGTCTGCCAAGTCAATGTCCTCCTTGCCCGTCCCATCGCCACGGCTCAGCTCGTACTTGCGCGACTTGGTGGTCGCGAACAGGAAAAGCGTGTGGAAGTAGACGGCGCTTATGTAGCGGCGCTCAGCGAGCTCTTTCGCCTCGGCCGAGCGCGCTCCAGCGACGAAGTCCTTCAGAACGCTGCTGTCCATGTTAACGTAGATGCGCGCCAGCTTATCCTCGTCGACGAACGGATGAACGACGACGCCATACCCCATTTCAACCCCGCCCTCGTTAATCTCCTCCCAAGACTTCAGGCCAGCACCGCCCTCGCGCGAGCAGAGTACCAGTTCCGGGATGCCGAGCGGCGGCTCGACGTCGGGCGTCTTCCTAGGCGGCGCGCGCTCCGGGTCGGCGATGCGGACAAGCACAGTCTCAGTGAGGTCGCCTTGGGGGCTGGTGAGGGTTGCAGTCAGAGCGACGGTGTCACCGATCTTCATCTGGGTGGTGGCGCGAACCCCCACCTTGATCGTGCCTTCGGACGGGCTCGTGCGGACCACGTCCAGAAGGTCGCCCTCCGCGGACAAATCGGCTTCTTCACCTCCACCGCCGCGGCCTTTGTTCGACGGGCGCATAATCGCCAGGGAGAGATCGCCCGGATCGTCGGTGCGATCGAAAAAGTCGTTTTCGACGTCCGTCGCAAAGGCGATCGTGCGGCTACCGCCTTCGGCAAGCCTGTAGAGCTTCAGGCCCAGCTCCTTGGCGTCGCCGCCCTTAGCACGGAAAGTGGACGGATAGCGCTTGGGATCGAACGGCGGGGCGTCGCGAGACTCCTTCTTTGGTCTTTGCGCCTCGTCGCGCTCCTTTCTGGGCGTGGCCCCGGTCTTCTGGTCAGGAAGGTCGAAGGTCTGCCGAAGGATCTTAGTGAGGGCTTCGTTCATCGGCATGTTGCGCGTCATCTCACGGAGCATCTCACCCGCGTCGCCGCTGTCGACATTCAGGCTCGCTTTGCGCCGACGCGCGATTTCCCTCAACTCACTAACCGCGAGCATGTCGCGAAGGTGCTTTCGGATGACGTCGGCCTTATCGCCGGCCTTGAGCCGGTCGCGTGATGCCATGAAAAGTTCGTTACGGACGGCCATGTGCAGCTTGGAGCAGTCCACATGGACGAGCAAATAGTCCTTCAGCAGCGGCATTTTGAGGGCGCGAGTCACGAACTCTGATGAATAGGATCCATGGACTTGGCCGTTCAGTGAGAAAAGGACGGTCATGTTGTTTTTGAAGTACTCGCGCTGTAAGTACTGCTTGGTTTCTTTGACTCCCTGCTTGCGGGATCGTGCCTTGAACACGTAGACAGTGACACCGAGCTCACCCAGCTCGGCGGTTCGAGAGACCTCTGAGAACCGACACTCTACGGTTTCGCTGTCGGCTTCCAAGCGCCGTTTGAGACCGTATACCGGCGTGACCGGCGCCCGGTTGTCCGGATAGCGATCGTTATTGTCGACCGTCAAAAACGGAAGCGCTGGCTCGAATAGGAACTCGTTGAGGCTCAGGTTAAGGTCGCGCGAGATGATCGAGCGCGCGCCCTCAGGAAGCCGGTACGAGTAGAGCTTCAGCAGGGATCCAGTTCGGAATAGCCGTCCCTCCAAGCCAATATCCAGCTCATCGACGTCGATCGCGGCGACCTTACCGTTGAATACGAGGTATTCGTACCATGTGTTCTTCCGGTTTGCCGCTTCCGCCAGTTCGGGCGGATGTCTGCGCAGGAGAGTAAATCCAAGCGGAGTGGATCGATCGTAGCGCTTGCTGGCGACGAGCTGAAAGCGTCGGTCGCCGCAAAAGGCGATCGCGCCAGCACCACCCATGTTGTACTTGCCCTGCACAAAATGGACGTCATTCTTGTTGCCCCGCAGGAGAGAAAGAAACGTGCGGGAGAAGTCTTCGGGCGCTTGGCCAACGCCGTCGTCATAGACGAGTAGCGAAGTATCGCGCCGGGGACCACTGGCTACGATTTGTAGTTCGCGTGCCTGCCGCCGCCGAGCATCGCCTAAGTCCCAGTTTCGGTGGTCGGGAAAGTAGCGGTCGAGGGCCTCTGCCACACTGCGGGGTGCCTCCGCTGAGCGGATGTCAATGCCGTCCTGCAGCACCTTCCGCTCAAGAATCGCATCGATCCCGTTGGTGATTTTCTCGACCAACGCGGGAACGGGATGTGCCTGCTGGTTTTCTACGACGCCATAGAACGCCTCGTTGTCGCCATAAGGCGTCCACTTCGTCGCGTCGGCGGCAAGGCCCTCGCCATCCAAAATCCCCTGGACTTCGTCCTCAGTACCTGCACCCAGCAACCGCATAAAAAGCTTGTGCATTCGTGACGAATCCCACCCCCAGGTCGCCGAACTATCGCTACCTGGATCAAGTTGGTCAAACGTTGTAGATTGCCGCAATCAATCACAGCCCAACTGGATCTTTTTTCGATGCTGGATGGCATGGGTAGGCGCGTCGGCGCGGTCTAGGCTGCTGGCCTGGCCGCGGATATGTCGATGGTCAGACCGCCTTGAGCCGATCGTCAGCTCAAAATGCCTTTAGCCGACGTAAGCGGTGCGAGTGCGGATCCAAAGTCCAGCCGTTTGAGCTCCTTAGCACTGGACCAGCATCGCCCGCGCGGGCATGATTTCTTCTATCGCCAAATATCGACCGCAGCATCCCAGTCTGACATAAGTGGAGGGAGTGCGGCGGGGGGAAGAAGATAGAATGTTGAATCGGTCGAAATGAAGTTTCGAGTAACTGCGAGAACCATCCTCCACCTCGGGTCCGACCTCATCAGCTCGGATGGCGTCGCATTCTACGAGTTGATCAAGAATTCGCTCGACGCGAGGTCGCCCGAGGTGCGCGTCGACGTGGTCTGCCGACTGCCGTTCGAGATCTACGATAGGCTGCTGCGTGAGCTTGGCGAGCGCCGCGAGCCAAATGAGCGCGGCATCCTCCCGCCCGCCGCGGGGTCGCGTAACTGGCGTCATTTGCGCGACATGGCGGTGGCGGCCGTCGACCCGGAGGCACCGGAAGCCGAGGAGCTCGTGGGAGAGCTTAACGATGCCGGGAATCGGCGCGAATTTGTCGTCGCCCTCCGAGGCGCGAATAGAGTCGACGTCGACGACGATGGCGACGGGATGGACGCCGAGACGCTTGAGGGGGTCTACCTAACGATCGGGACCGGCAATCGCGCACGCGAGCGGGAGCGACAGGAGGCGGCGGAGGCGGAGGCCGACGAGGACGAGGCGGACGCTGAGGAGGCGGAGGACGCCGAGCCCGACCACGTCATCCTTGGCGAGAAGGGACTCGGTAGGCTCTCGGCGATGCGGCTGGGGGATTCGCTTGAGGTCATCACCGCCACAGCGGACGACGAGCAATGGAACGTGCTCAGCATAAACTGGAACGACTTTGCCGATGCCGCCGACGAGGACATCTCCTCTGTCGAGTTCGAACCTGAGGAGGGTCGAGCCAAGGGAAGCGACGAGAAGGGCACGCTTGTCAGGATCACGTCGCTCACGTCGGCTTGGTCATACGACAAGCTGGACACGCTCGCCCGGGATAACTTCGCCAAGCTCGTCGATCCCTTCAGCCCGCGCTCGCTGCCGCTCAGACTGCATTACAATGGTGTCGCCGTCGAGATCCCACCGTTCTCGTCCTTCATACTGGACCACGCGCACGGTGTCTTCACGGCCGATCTGGACTTCGACGAGAACGCGCAGCCCTGGCTACACGGCACCATGGACTATCGTCTACGCAACCGCCGGCGCGCGCTCGACTTCAGGGGCCACGAGGTCGCCTCGCTCGCCAACGACACCACGGCCGACACCCTCAGGCGGATGGGTCCGTTCAAACTCGAGGTCTACTGGTTCAACCGCCGCGTGCTGAAGCGCATCGACGGAATCGGCGATCTGGCGGCCGTGCGGCGGCTGCTCGCGAGCTGGGCGGGTGGCGTGTCCTTATACCGTGACGGCTACCGCGTGAACCCGTACGGCGGCCAGAAGGACGACTGGCTGGACCTGGACCGCGACGCCTTCTCGACCAGCGGCTTCAAGCTCAACCGCGGACAGATCGTTGGCAGGGCACGGATCGGCAAGCGCCAAAACAAGTACCTCGTCGACCAGTCGAACCGCGAGGGCCTTAAGGATACACCGGAGAAGGAGGCGTTCGTCTGGCTTCTCGCTGCGACCATGGAGCAGTTCCGCAAATTCGTGGTGGCGGTTGACGACGACATCAGCCGGGCAAACCGCGTCGAGGCGGCGGATGCATTGGAGCGCTTTCGTCAGGAGGACGAGCGGATCGAGGAGATCATGCCGGCCCTCTTGTCGCTTCTCAAGACGACGCCTGAAGGTCGACGCCTGTCGAAGCAGGTCAAGGACACTTTAAGCTCGCTCCGGGAGGCCGCCGCCGAGGTTGAGGGCGCGTCGCGGGCGCAGGAGATCGAGCGCAACCGCGTGATGCATCTCGCCAGCGTCGGCCTGCTCATCGAGATCCTGGCCCACGAGCTCTACCGCGCAACCGCCGGCGGATTGAAGACGATCGCCAGCGCTCGGTCCGCGCGCGACCTCCAGGCGACGGGCACGCAGCTCAGGGTTCTAGATGCGCAGCTGCGGACGCTCCAGAAGCGGCTTAAGGTTCTTGATCCCCTGTCCACGAACGCGCGCCAGACCAAGGAGGACTTCGACCTCGGCGACTGGATAAGGGACATCGTCGAAGGATACTCCGCGCAGAACCTGCGCGCGAACATTGTCTTCGAGGCGCGTGTCGTCCCCCGGGGGGCACGGCGCCAGGTCCGCGCGGTCAAGGGCATGTTCGTGCAGATCGTCGAAAACCTGCTGTCGAACTCGGTCTACTGGATCAAGCAGAAGCACAAGTATGACCGCAGTGTGGTCGAGAGTGAGGACGATGGTCCGATCGGCAGCGTCACCATCGTCGTGGAGCCGCTGGAGGGCCGCGTTACCGTAACCGACGACGGCCCCGGTATCCCCGAGGATCGCCGCGAACTCGTCTTCGAGCCATTCTTCACTACTAAGCGCCAGAAGCAGGGCCGTGGCCTGGGCCTGTACATCGCCAGGGAGATAGCCGCCTACCACGGCGCGTCACTTACCCTAGGGGACGCTGACGACGAGGGATACATCCACTCCGTCATCCTGGAGTTGGCATCAAATGACTGACGAGGCCGCTACAATGGTCGTCCAGGCCGACCCGCCGGTAATCACCGTTGCCCCAGCGATCGTTGCGATCGCGATGATCGACGATGGCCTTCGTCCCATGCGCGTCGCGCTCATCCCCGAGAATGAGCGCGATGCTGTCCTGACCGCGTTGACAGATGCGGAGGCACTTGAGGATCTGGCCATCCGTGGGTTCGACGCCGCTGCGGTAGCAGCGCAGCCGGATGAGGCCATCGAGGTGCTGACCGACCCGACGATGGCCAACGGCATGGCCTATGCGAAGATCAGCGACGTCTCCGGCGCCACCATCGCGATGATCGACCGTCGCCAGATGATGAGGCAAATTGCCGCCGCGATCCGGAGCGCAGGCGGGTGCGAGGTGGTGGAGCTCGGGCCTGAGGCCGATCTATCCGACATCGCGCGGTTCGACATCGTTTTTATTGATTACTATTTGGACGAGAAGGAGACAGACGGGACCATCGCCGAGCGCATTGCGGGCGAGGTGCAGCACCGGCGAGGCACTAATCGCCGCCAGCAGATCGTGTTGATGTCGTCGCGCGCTGGTGTGCGCGCAATACGCACCGAGTTCCGCAAGAACGCCAGCATTGAGGCCGCCTCCTTCGCCTTCGTCGACAAGGCGGACCTAGACGAAGACTGGAAGGTCCGGGCCCATCTGGATATGCTGGCACGGGGCATGCAGCACTCGGCCGCGCTCGGCGATTACATCTCCGCCGTGAAGAAGAGCGCGAAGGAAGCGGCAGAAAGCCTGTCGAAGAAGATCGACGATCTCGACATCGGCGACTTCGCCTACGTCCAGCGCATAGCGCTGCATGCCGATGGCCATCCCCTCGGCGACTATCTCAGCTGGCTGCTCTCCTCGCACCTCAACGCGCTCGCCTTCGAGGGCACCCTCCGGGAACAGCAGGCGGCGGTCGACAGGATGGAGTTCGAGGACGGGCCGCTCAGCCCGGCCGAGCCGTCCACTGAGCTGGCAGCACTCTATCACGACGCCCTCTTTGCCCGGAACCTCGGCCCGCTTGGCGGGCATCCCCGCGCGAGCGCGGGATCTGACATCGCCGACGTGCCGTTTGTCCAGCTAGGTGATGTCTTCCTAACCCCAAACAAGGCCCACGCGGTCGTGGTCCTGAGCCCTGATTGCGACCTCGCGTTCTCCACTGATCCGACCCGCAAGCCCGATAGGAACCTCGGCGTCATCCTGCTGTTCGGCGACCCCAACTCTGTGGCGAGCGAGGCGGAGAAGGACATCAGCACCACGACCGAGGGGATGCTCGATGGCGCAGAGGTATACCGGATCGACTGGCGCTTCAGCTCATTTCGGACCGTCAGGCTTGCCGACCTCACCGCCTTCCTGACCGAGGAGGGTTTCGACGTCTCCAAGCGCGACCGCCTTCGCCCGATCTATTCGCTAAAGCTGCAGCACGAGCTGGGGAACCACCTCATGCGGGTCGGCCCTCCGGTAATGCCGCCGGTCGCAAGCCATACTAAGAGCAAGATTCGTTACAGCCTTGGTGAGAAGGTGGTGAATGTCGACCTCGACACGACCGAAGTTGTCATCTCACGCTTCAAAAGGAAGGCGATGGTGCGCTTTACACCTTCGCTCGTCTCCAAGCTGAAGCAGGCATCTGCGGACCTGCTCGACCATATGTCCAGTCAGCTCGCGGCGATGCCCACCGAGGGCAAGGAGGCGCAGAGGGCGCTCAAGCCAATGACCGCCAAAGTTGACGGTCTGAGGGGGCAGGTCGAGGGTTCCCAGGTGTGGACCTCACTAATCGGTGACCAGCAGTTGCTGGAACCCGGCGAGAGCAGGAAGCTAAAGGGCAGCGTGCATCTCGCTCATGGTGCCGGCTGGGCTTTTCCCCAGCAGCCGGCAATCATACTGGTGGTCGGGGAGGAACTGGATGCGGGCACCGGCGGCCAGAGTAGTGATGAGGATACCGAAGGGACGTCCGCGCGCGGCGACGATTTGATCAACGCTGATTTGGCGAAAGCACAACCGGCTTCCCCGCTTCTGGCCTCCAGCCCTGGCGCCGCTCATCCAGGTGATGGGGTTGCGCCGATCGCCCCTCGCCCCGGTGGTAAAGGGCGCAAGGACAGGTAGCGGCCGTCGCGCGCGAGAATGCCGGACGATGAGGTGTGGGCGGCGTATAAACTGTCAGTCGGTCGCGCAGCGCGGTCCAAAAGACGGCGTTTGGTAGGCGTCGAGCGCTATGGCTGAAACATGCCTGATCTCCAACGGAGACAATGAGGTTGGCGGACTAAACACCGCGACGGCCCAGCCGATGCGGTCGGTCAGTATGATGCCGTCCTAGACTTGTACTGCTCGCCTTCCGACGAGATCAGCAAGTCCTTTTCCTTCACAGTGGAAAGGGTCGGTGACGAATTAATCGCGGCCGTTCTGAAGTTGATCGACGATCATGGGGCGGACGCGCGCGGGGGCGCAGCACCGAGCTGCGCGGCTGAGGTCAGAGCGAGCAGATGAGGCAGCCTTCCGGCTCCTCCTCCTCAACCTTGGCTCCCGCCAGCACCGCGGCGAGAGGGAGGTTCTCCCGCCTGGCCGCTCGCCGTGCGTTGGAAGTCTCCCAGTTTCGCTCGATCTGCTCCATGCGCTCCGGCTGCTCCAGTTCAGCGAGCGACTCTTTGCTGCACCAGGTGAAGCCCTCGCTGACGAGCGAGCTGCGCACCTCGTAGGCCTTCGCGCGCTCGAACAGGTCCGGGTGGCGGCGCTTCAGGCGGACCCACTCGATCTTCTGCTGGTAGAAGCAGAAGTAGCAGCCGGATCGCGAGCGCCCCCATTCCATGTAGGGTGGCAGGCCCAGGCCGCTGTCCTCGAGAATCTGGATGATGTCCGCCTTGACGAGGCCGTCTTCCTGGAAGGGATAGACGGCCGTAATGTTCGGCTTCGTGCTGATGTATCCGGTCCGGTTCTCGTCTGCGCGAAGACCGACGTAGTTGATCGTCGGATCGTCGCCGATGTACGCCTCGAAGGGCTTGAGCTTCAGCATCTTCGTGCACCAGCGGCGGTGGTTCGAGGGCAGCATGTCACCGTAGACCGCGAGCCAGTGCTCGAATGTGTCGTCGGGCGTGGTGCGGGCGACCGGACATCCGAGGATGCTCTCAAGGCGGGCCATGTAGTCGTACGTCTCGGGCAGCTCGTGCCCTGTGTCATGGAAAATGTATTCCATGTTCGATACGCGGTCGCGTAGATAAACCGCCAACGCGGCGCTGTCCTTGCCGCCGGAGAGGCTGAGGATGTGTCGTGTCATGCCCGGTCCCGCCGTTTCGTCAGCTTCACAGCGGTCTCGTCCTTCTCGTTCATGCCCCCGAGCGATAGCAGGGCGGCGACCTTGTCCAGCCCGAGATTCGCGTCCGCAGCCATGCGCTCGATTGCGCCCATCGCCTTCACCTGGTCGTCGGTCAGTTCGCCGACGTCAACGATGACCGAACGTTCACCCCCGTCGACGCGGGTGAGCGAAATGCGCACCGCGTTGCGCGTGGAGTCGACGTTGCCGAACGCCGTCGCCTCGACGCGTTGGAACTGACCCGCGAGATCAGCGAGCCTCGACCGCCACAGATCGACGTCCTGGTCGAGCCAGCGCTCGGGCGGTTTGCCGATGATCGCGCCGCCAATCGCCTCCGTCCACGGATCCTCCGCGAGCGCCGAGTCCGCGATGCGCAGCGCGAAGGTCCGCAGCTGCTGCTCCCGGACTCGGAAGGCGAGCGTGGAGGCGCGTTCCGCCAGCGATCCGCGCTCCGCCGCGTCGAGTGCTGCCAGGAGTTCGGCGCGCATCGAGTCCAGCAGCTTGGGATAGCAGCCGCGAAGCTCGGTCACCGCCGCGTCGAGGCGCGTAACGAACCGCTTGGCGTGGCTGGCGTTCGCCTGCGCGAGCTGGCCGAACGGCTCTACCCCGCAGGCCGCGGGAAGTTCGGAGAAGACCAGGTCGATCGGACTGCGGGCTTTCGCAAGCACCTTGCGGACTTCCCGCGCCTCCTGGCTCAGCGCTGTGGAATGCTGGACGTGGAACGGCAGGTCGACGCCGAAGCGGATCAGCGGATCCACAACGATCCGGATCCCGCTCTCCTCGGGCGGCTGGCCCAGCAGGACCGCGAGCCGGTGGAACACGTCCGCTCGAACCCCCTCCAGCGACACCCACTGCAGTGCGAAGTGTTCGGGAGACTTGATCATGCGCATGAACGCAGCGCCGTCCAGGCGCGTGCAATACGTACCACGCTCGAACAGGGCGACGCGGTGACCGGCCGAGGCAAGGCTGGTGGCCAGCAGCAACGGACATAACCCGCGCCGCACGCCGTAGGGTCTCGCCTCGATCCCGGCATAGATCTCGACCAGCGGAACGCGGCCTTCGTCGCCAGCCAGGTGCCGCTCGATCGCGTCCAGCGCAGGCCTGAGCCGCAGCGGGTCATCATCGCGTGGCGGCGGCGCGATCAGCCATTCGCCATCTACCTTCCGATGGATGCGTCCCCGGCGGAGCAGCGACAAGTACAGCGCGCGCTCGGGTGGATTCTTGCCCGGCCTGAAGGCCAGCTCGGGATCGTGCGCATGCGCGAACATGCTGTCGATCAGCCGCTGCCGGGCCCCGGCACCGGCCGTGGTCAGCGCGTGGCGATTGACGAGTTCGTTCTCGACCCTCGGGGCCTCGTCGTAGATGAGGTCGCAAATCTCGGAGACGGTGACGTGCACGGGAACGTCCTGGTCGCGCGGCTCACCCTTCCAGTACAGCTCGATCGGAGCGGACGGCGCGTGCCCCCTCAAGCCTATCGCCGCCTCGACCGCCGACACCAGCCTGGCCTCAAGGTCCGCGATGCTGCGCTCGATCTCGGCGGCGGCGAACGCGTCCTCCTGGAGCGTGGCCGCGTTGGCGACGACCCACCGGTGTCGCAGGAGATCGACCATCGCCGGCCCCAGTTCGGCCATGTTGGGCACCGGAGTCGCGATCATGCTCTCGTGATCTCCGGTGACTTCCGCAGACCAAGCGCGCGCTATCCTCAGGTCCTCGGCATCGCCGCACAGCACCGCCACCAGGCCGCCGTCGGCGTCGCCGTGCCCGGCATGGCCGGCGAGTGCGGACACGTGGGTGCACCGCACCGCGAACCGCCGGCTGGTCCCGGTCGTCACGGAATGGCGGCGCGCGAGCACGTGCGACCTCACCGTGAGGCCCGACAGGTGCCGGGGCAGTTCGGCCAGAACGGCTCCGGCCTCGACGTCACGCTCCGCGTCCGCCCAGATGGCGGACAGGTCGACCCGTCGGCTCGTCCAGAGCCTGAGTTCGGATCTGCCCGGTCGTCTGAAGAGCAGCCCGCCGGCGACCAGCCGCGCGACCGCATCGTCGACCTGCCCCGGGCTGTGCGCTGGGACGAGCGCCTCGCGAACGCTCTCGGTCGTGGCGGAAAGGTCGGGCGCGTCCAGGAGATTGAGGACGCCGATCGTCTTGAGCACCGCGACCTCGACGGGGTCGGCGTCCACCGCCCTCTCGAGCACCGCGCCAATGCGTTCCCACTCACCCGCTCCCACGCGCGAGGTGAGCCGGTGGCTGAACGAGGAGGAGACGTAGTCGAAGAAGTCATGAATGCCGTAGAGGGCGGTCCCCGGAGCGGTGGCCGCGGCGAACGACCGTAGCCCGTTGGGCTCCTCGCTGGCGGCGAAGCCGAACAGCGACCGCTCGTTCTGTCCGAAGCTGGCGAAGAACCGCGACATCACTGGCACCGCCGCGGGGTGCACCGGCCAGCATCCCCTAGTCCCGGCGCCGTTCCGTGGGCCGAGCCAGCCAAGCGCGCGGACGCGCTCGACGGCGTCGTTGTGCGACTTGCGCGCCTTCGCGGGCAGAGATGCCTTGTCGACCGCCATCGCCGCCGCGAGAAGGGCAGCGGTGTGTGACAGCGGGTGGTCGAACACGAGCTCCTCGAAGCGCTCCGCCACCTTTTCCCATTCGCTGCTGCGCGCCGCACGCCAGTCATCGCGATAGGACTGGAAGCCCTTGTGCAGGATGAGGATGACCGACAGCGGGGCGTCGCCCGAGCGCGCGGCCGTCTCGGCAAGCGCCTGTAGCCTGTACACGTCCAGATCGTCGCCCTCGGCGCGGGACTCAAGGAACTTGCCCATCTCGTCGATGACGACCAGCAGGCCGTCGAAGTCCGACGTGGCGCGCACCGCGTCGCGCAGGGCGATCATGGCGTCGAACGGATCGCCTGTCCCGAGGACCGCCTTCGCGGCGCTGGCGCTCAGGACGCCTGATCCGCCCACAGTCCGCCTGATCGCCTCCGCGAGGCTGGCTGCGAGCCCGTGCTTGGATCCGGTCACCAGCAGCGGGAACATGCGCGGAGCGTCGCCGCCCACCACCGCCAGGCGGCGCATGGGCATGGCGTCGTCGCCGAGCCTTGGATCGAGCGCTTGCACCAGCGCCAAAGCTAGCGCGGACTTGCCGACTCCGAAGTCGCCGATGATGCGCCAGGCCCTGCGCGTCGAGCTGTCCCGCATGCCGGAGATGATCTCGGCTGCGCCGCGCTCGAGCCATGGGGTCAAGACGAACGACCTGCCCGCGGATGGGTCGGCCACGTCGCGCTCGAGCGCCACGGAACGGTAGAATAGCCCCGTTGGCCCCAGGAGGTCGGCGATGGTCGATGGTCTGCTCACGCGTAGATCTCTCGCAGGAGTGCGTCGGGATCTGCCGGATGAACGGCCGTAACGCTGCCCGCGTCGCCGGTAGGGCGGTAAATCCAAAGCCGCGCCGAGCGGTCGAGGTGATCGCGGAGGTCCTCCGCATCGATGCGCAGCGTCGATCCCGGCGAACCCTCCGCGTGCGCCAGGTCGCGGAAGGTCACGAGCGACTCCCCGGCGCGACGGGCTTTCCAGAAACTTGCGATCGCATAGTCAACGACGGCTTCGCCGATCTCCGCGATTGGCACCGTTGCGAGCGCGAACACGGGTTCGATCCGATCCGCACCGCCGCCACGTCGCCGCCCAAGGCGCTTCACCAGGCCTAGATCGACAAGTGGCCCGTCGAGCGCGTCTTCGGGCGACGTCGAGTTGAGCGATCCGAGATAGCTGTGGAGGAAGATGTCGGCGTGTTGGAGCAGCGTCACGTCGGAATGCTCATAGCCGAGCCGCTGCCCCTCCAGACGCATCTCGGTCAGTAACTCGGATCTGGTGAAGTCGGAACGCATGCGCCGGAAGAGGATGTGCCGCCAGGCGAACAGCGGGTTGGTCACTGCCGTACTCAATTGCCAGTGAAGCAGCCACTGGGTCTCGATACGCTCAACGTACGGATCCAGACCGTTTGCTCCGAACACCGTCTCACCGAAGGGGAGGAGCGCCCACTCCCCACCGCGTGACGAGCCAACGCCGAACGCCTCCAGCCAGAACCGCAGCGAGCGAACCATGTTCTTGCCCAGGCCCAGTTCGAGGATCGCAGACTCGTCGTCCGCAAGTGCCTCGTGGTCACGCGCGATCAGGCCGACCGCCTTGGGCAGCCAAGCAAACCGGCATGCGAAAGTCTCGTGCCCGCTGAACCTCGGGCGGACGGCGACGCTCATGCGCGCCTCCTCGCCAGCTCGGCAGGGTTCAGCGCGGCGGCGATCAATTCTGAGGCCTGGTCGATCTCATCCAATGTGTTGAACCGCCCAATTCCAATTCGGACTGCGCCGTCGCGGGCCCACCTCGGCATTTCCATCGCAGAGAGGACGTGCGACGGCCCGGGTGCACCCGACTGGCACGCCGCTCCTGTAGAAACCGCAACCCGTTCCCACAATCGGCCGACTGCCGCATCGCCCGGAAGATGCGGGGTCGACAGGTGCAAACTGCCGGCAAGGCGGTTGGCCGGATCTCCGTTGATCCGCAGATCCGGGACGGCCGTCGTCAGCCGCGACTGGAGGGCGTCACGCATCGACGCAATTCGCCGCTCGTCGTTTTCGCGTTCGGCCGCGCGAAGCCCCGCCGCGTAGGCGAGTGCGATCGCCGCCGGCGCATCAGGACTGCCGAATATGTTGTGGGCCAGACGGGCGGCCGGAGCGCACAGCCGCCCAATAATAGCACCGGCCCGCCGAGGCCCGTACATCTTCGCCCCACTGACGATCACCAAGTCGGCGTTCATGACGTCGCTCATGTCAATGCGTCCGGCGGCCTGGCTTGCGTCCACGAGGTGGCGGACTCCAGTGGTTGTTACCAGCGCATTGATCTCGGCGAGGTCCGTAATCGTTCCGACCTCATTGTTCGCGGCCATTGTGCAGAGCAGATTGGTACCGGTCGAAAGCGCACGTTCGATGGCATCAACGCGTGGAGCGCCAAACTGGTTGACGGGGATCGTCGTCAGTATGACCCGGCCCTCGCGCTCAGCATGCCGGAGAGCTGCGAGCAGCGCGGGATGCTCAATAGCGGTTGCGGCAACCCGCACAGGCTGGCCACCCGCGCGTGCTATGCTATCCTGAACCGCGAGCCAGAGTGCGGCTGACGCTCCCGGAGTGAACGTTACAGCGTCGGCAACGCTGCCAAGGGCGCCAAGCAGTACTTGTCCAGCGTCGTCGATTTCGCGTTGAGCAGCCACCCCGACCGAATGCTCTACACTGTGCGCGTTCCCCACATGGGTGACCATGGCCGCGCGATGATGCTCGGCGACACGCGGGTCTGTTGGCGTCGCCGCCATGTTGTCTAAGTAAATTGTCAATTTTTGTCCGACTCTTGGGCGATCACCAACACGCTACACGACGCTGATTCCCAGGTCACGAGCCTTTCGACAGGCCCCGGCAACTTCGACCGAAGTGCTGACAAAGAAGAGTGGCGATTGTCCGACATTTACGCCGCAACAACCGATATACGGCCGACTGAACGTGACCGAGGCTTGTTGCGGATGACGATTTCCACGTCCTGATCGAGTGCCGTCAGGAAAGTCATCAGCCGCTCGACGGAGAAGCCGTCAAGCTTGTAATTCGCCAGCGCCGACACCTTGGGTTGATTGATATGCAGCTTTTCGGCAGCCGCCATTTGGGTCAACCGTCGGCGGGCAACCACGCCGTTGATGGCGTTGGCAAGACGCAGCTTCGTCTGACGTTCGTCGGCATCGGAATAGCCGAGATCCGCAAACACGTTGCCCGTGCCGCGAGTGATCGTTTCGTCGTCAGCCATTGTCTCAGCGTTTCGATTTGCCATAGCGGACCTCATAATCCTGTTGCGCGACCTTTAACCGTCGCTGGACCAGATCGACGTCGGTCTGCGCCGTTCTAATTCCCTTCGGCGACTTCTTCTGGAAAGCGTGCAGCACGTATATAACCTCCTTGAACCGCACCGTGTAGACCGCTCGGTAGGTGTCCCCGGCATGATCCTCCACCACCTCGAATACGCCAATGCCCTCGCCTTTCCACGGCTTGGCTGACGGATGCTTGCTCCCGAACTGTGCCAAGCACAATGCGTTGCCCATCTCGTCCTTTACCGGCTCTGGAAAGCCGACAAAGTCCTTTTTGGACGAACCCACCCAGTCGAGCGGCTTCTCACCTGCCGTCAACGTGCGAGCCATAAAATCATATCCCACTTTCAGGATAATTATGCAAGAGGTCAACTCACACCGCGAGCAGTCTTGGCTTTACTGTATTGCAATTCGCACTACAAACAGATATGTCTTTGCGCAGGAGAACATCGATGGCCACCACCGCCGAACGCAAGGAACACCCGATCTCGATGCGCCTCGCGGAGGCTGACATTGCGATGATCGATCGCGCTGCGGGTCTGCGGGGCCGGTCGCGCACGGACTTCGTGCGCGACGCCGCTGTTCGCGCGGCCGAGGACGTGCTGATGGAGAACCGGCTCATCCGCATGAGTCCTGACGGGTTCGCCGAGTTCATGGCCGCCTTGTCGTCACCGGCCGTTCCGGTGCCAGAGATGGTCGCGTTGGCGCAGCGCCCCGCGCCTTGGGAGCACGGCCACCTTTCGAAAAGCTGAGCCTTGTCCCTTTCGGCACCCGAACCGCTGACCGCAGCGCATGACGTTTCCGCGTTTACCTGCGGAAAGCCGACACTCGACCACTGGCTTAAGACCCGAGCCCTATCCAATCAGGAAAAAGGCTTTACCGCCGTCCTGGTTGTTCATGAGGAAGGTCGGGTCGTAGGCTATTATGGTCTCGCGCCGACAGCGGTCGTTCCGAATGGGATGCCTCGCTCCATCCGGACAGGACAACCACCAGATCCCGTGCCCTGTCTGCTGATCGGCCAACTCGCTGCCGACACCGGTTGGGCAGGGCGAGGCATCGGAACCGGATTGGTGAAGCACGCCTTGGAGCGCTGCGTCACCGCAGCGGCCCTCGTCGGAGGCCGCGCGCTGATGGTCAACGCCGTTGACGTCGAAGCCGCTGCCTTCTGGCAGCGGCGCGGATTTCTGCCGTCGCGGGATGATCCGCTTGTACTTTTCCGTTCGATTGCGGCGATCGCCGCTTCACTCAAGATCACGTGAGCCCATTGGCAGATCGCGCAGCTTCAAGACTCCGACGCGACATCTTGCCAACTCGTGTCCGAATGACGGTTCTTCGAGCGTCATTGGCATGAAAGGGAGAACACCATGCAGTATATGATCCTGAATTACGTGCCCGCCAGCACCGCCGACGGCGCATCGCCACCCGAGTACCACTCGGACATGGACGCCTGGGGCGCCTATACCAAGGCGATGGTGGATGCAGGCGTGATGCGCAGCGGCAACGCTTTGAAGCCGGGCTACACCGGCACCACCGTCCGGCTGCGTGACGGACGCCGCGATGTCCAGGATGGACCCTATGCGGACAGCAAGGAGGAACTGGGCGGCTATTATATCATCGACGTTCCCGACCTCGACGCTGCGCTGCAATGGGCAGCGCTCAATCCTGCGGCGGCCTATGGCGCGGTCGAGGTGCGGCCGGTTATGTCGGTCTGATCGACTTGGCGCCGGGAGCGTTATGGTCGCCAATCGAGCGCGAGGCTCGGACAGCTTATGGCCGGCTTGTGGCGCTGCTCGCCGCCCGCTCCGGTGATCTGGCCGGTGCAGAGGATGCCTTGGCCGATGCGCTCGTCGCCGCATTGGAACGCTGGCCGGTCGACGGCGTGCCCGCCAATCCGCAGGCCTGGCTGCTGACCGTCGCCCGTCGCCGCAGCATCGACCGCGCGCGCCGCCGCGCCCGCGCCGACTCCGCTCAGGCAGAGCTCGGCCGAATGCAGGACGAAGCGGATGCGGCGATTAACGAGGAACAGCCATTTCCAGACGCGCGGCTCGGGTTGATGCTGGCCTGCGCCCATCCGGCGGTCGATGCCGCCGCGCGCACACCGCTGATGTTGCAGGCGGTGCTGGGCCTCAGCGCCGAGCGGATGGCTTCGGCTTTCCTCGCCTCTCCGGCAGCGATGACCAAGCGGCTGGTGCGCGCCAAGGCAAAGCTCGCGGCAGCGGGCGTGCGCTTCGCCGTGCCGGGGTCGGAAGCACTGGCCGAGCGAATGGAGCCGGTCCTTGACGCCATCTATGCCGCCTTCACCGTGGCGCGCGACGACAACGGGGACAGGACGTTGGAAGGCGAGGCGCTCTGGCTCGGGCGACTGCTCGCCGAGCTCGCACCCAGCGAGCCCGAGGCGGCAGGGCTGCTGGCGCTGATGCTCTTCGTATTGGCGAGGGCGACCCTCAACGCGACTGGCAAGTTCACTCCGCTCAGCCGACAAGTGGCTGCCGATTGGGATAGCGGCCGAATGGTTGAGGCCGAGACGCTGCTACGCGCGGCGGGTCGGCTCGGACGGCCCGGCCGCTTCCAGCTCGAAGCGGCGATCCAGGCGGTTCATGCCGACCGGCGGCGGAGCCTCCGCACCGACTGGGCCGCTATCCTGACGCTCTACGGCCGCCTGATGGCCTTCGCGCCGACCATCGGGGCGCAAGTCGCGCGCGCGGCTGCCCTGGCTCAGTCCGGCGATCCCGCTGCCGCCGTGGCGGCGCTTGACGAACTCGACCCTGTGCGCATCTCGGCGCACCAGCCCTATTGGGCCGCGCGCGCCTTTGCGCTGGCGGCGGCAGGGCAAACGGCCGCATCCGCAGACGCCTATCTGCGTGCGGCCGGGCTCACCGAACGCCCCGCGATCCGCGCGTGGCTGCTCGAACAGCGCGCAGCTCTGGCGAACTGACGATCGTTTGTCCCAATCGGCGTGCGCCGGACGACATCCTCTCGAAAGCTGGAGGAACCATCCATGTCCAACGTGCAAGTTATCGGTCTGCCACAGAGCAATTATGTTTGGGCGGTACGCATAGCCCTCGCCGAGAAGGGTGTGGCCCACGAGAACATTCCCGCCTCGCCGCACAGTCCCGACGTCATGGCCGTCCATCCGCTGGGCAAGATTCCTGTAATGCGGCATGGCGCGGTAGCGCTCGGGGAATCGCGCGCCATCATCGACTATGTGGATGCGACCTTCGACGGGCCGCGCCTGGTTCCGGTCGAGCCCGACGCGATGCTGTTGAGCGACGCCTGGACCTCGATCGTCATGACATCGATCGAACCCCTTCTCGTCCGCCAATACATCTTCGCCTACATGTTCCCTGGCACGGCAGATGGCCAGCCCGACCGCGCCGCGGTCGAGGCGCTGCTTCCCAAGGTCGAGACAGCGCTTGACGTGGTGGAGACCGCTCTGGGCTCGGGCAAGATCGGCGCAGGACCGTTCGGGCGAGTCGATGCCTATCTGGTCCCGATCCTTTTCTATGTCCGAAATATGCCCGAGGGCGGGCCGATGATCGCCACCAGGCAGCACCTGACCTCTTATCTCGATCGATCCCTCGCGCGGCCAAGTGTTCAGGCGACCATGCCGCCCCCACCGCCGGGTCGACCATGAGCACGCACCACAAGCTCGCGCTCGTCACGGGTGCGTCCTCCGGTATCGGACGCGCGACCGCGCTTCATCTCGCGGCAAACGGCTGGCGCGTATTCGGCGCCAGCCGACGCGACAGCACGGTCGAGGGTCGCATCGAGGGATTGCGGCTCGATGTCAGCGACGCGGCGGCTGTCGCCGAAACGCTAAGGGCTTGGCTGAGCGAGACCGGCCGCATCGACCTGCTGGTCAACAATGCGGGCTTCGCCTTGGTCGCCGGAGCCGAAGAGTCCAGCGAGACGCAGACGAAGGCCATCTTCGAAACAAACGTGTTCGGCGCCATGCGCGTCGTTCGGGCTGTGCTACCTCAGATGCGCGCGCAGGGCTCCGGGCGCATCGTCAACACCAGTTCGATCGTCGGCTTCCTGCCCGCGCCGTTCAGCACGCTCTATGCGGCAAGCAAGCACGCGCTGGAGGGATGGTCCGAGTCGCTGGATCACGAAGTGCGCACCTTGGGGATTCGCTCAATCCTGCTCGAACCGGGCTTCACGACGTCCGACATCACGGCTCACATGCCGGAGGCCGATGCGAAGCTTTCGGCTTATGATGAGGGGCGCGAAGCGGTGCGCGCAGCGTTCGCAAAAGCGCTCGAGGTAGCCCCCTCAGCCGATCTCGTCGCGCGTGCTGTTCTGCGAGCGGCGACCACACGACGGCCCCGCGTGCGCTATACCATCGGCCGCGATGCGGCCGCGCTCGCACTGCTGCGCCGCGTGATGCCGTCGGCGGTGTTCGAACGCGCTTTTCGCAGACAATTCGGCCTGCCCGCTGCCTGACGAGCCGGGCAACGTTGTCCCAATCGGCCACGGTAAAACCTCACATCAGGAGCGGACTTGGCCGCTGCATCAAAGGAGAAACGTGATGAAAGTCAACATGCCCACCATCGCAGCGCTCGCGGCCCTGCTTGTCACGAGCGCCCATGCCGCTCCCAATCAGGACAGCAGCGCGAATGCTTTGGCTAACCTATCAGGAACCTACGCGAGCAGCGGCGCCGAGGACTGGGGCCGCGGGACATTCGGGACGCGCGAATTCACCTTCGATCAGGGACGGTGGACGCTGCACTTCGTGCTCGCGCTGGACCCCGCCATGGCGAACAAGGTGTTCGAGTTCCGCACGGTCGGCACTTATGTTGTGGGGCCTTCATCGCTGCTCGTGCCGGGTGCCTATGAGGCCGATTTCCGTGAGGACGCCAAGTACGTCACGCTGCGCGCCACCGACCCGAAGCTGGTGCAGGCGTTCGGCCTAGCTGGCTGTGGCCTCGCGCCCAACGCCGAGACCGACGTTTCCGCCGAGGGCTGCGCAGGATGGAAGCCGGTGACCGTCTGCGCGATCGACCATGACCTTCTGATGCTTGACACGGAGGGCGGCCTGCACTTCGGCGTTCGGCCAGATGACAACGACATGTGCACACCCGACAAGCGTCCCAGCAAGCTGCTCCCCGCCGTAGTCAGGAGATAGGGGATGAGGTCTCGCCATCTCCGCCGCTATATGACTGCGGCGGAAGAGCAGCACTTCGCGCGCGCGCGGCAGAGCGGCTCTCGCGATCATGGTCAATGCCGATGACGCCGAAGCGGCTGCGTTCTGGAAGTGACGTGGATTTCTGCCGTCGCAGGATGATCCGCTGGTCATGTTCCGCTGGATTGCGGCGATTGCCACTTCGCTAGCGCGATGAGGAAAAGTGAGAGAACCGATCCCCGCATGAGCACGACGGCGATCACGCTCTCGGCTTCGCCCAAGGGCAACGGTTATCAGGCGACCGTCACCTATCCCGACGGGGTCTCCATAAGCTCGGCCGAGACGTATCCGTCGATCGCCGAGGCCATGACCGTCGCTGCACTGAAGCTTCTCGACATGCCCGATCGTCTGTCTGCGCTCGATGCTTTAGATGTGCCGGTCCAATCCTGATCTGCCCGGTAAGAATGCCGGAATTACGACACTGCGTCTTTCCTGAAAACCAAACCCTGAAGGGGAAAGCCTTCCCCTGCGGCCGAGCCGAGTTCTCGTCCGACCCCTTCTGCGGGGCCACCACCCCGCAACGCCCCGTCAGCGCCTGACCGTCGCGCACCGAAAAGCCGCACCTGACATGCGGCCGGATCAGTCGAGAGTGAGAGTGCGGGCGGGTTTGCCGTGACGGGTTGAGGGCTGGGAGAGAGGCTCCCGGCGCCCGTCGCGGAGATCCGCGATGTCCAGAACCACCACTTTCGCTCGCCCCGGCCAGGACCGGGCGAGCCTTTACACCGAGATCACCGACAGGATCATCGCCGAGCTTGAAGCCGGCCGTGTCCCGTGGGTTCAGCCTTGGGGAACGGCGGCAGCGAACGCACCGCTGACGATGCCGCAAAACGCCTCGACCCAGCGCCGCTACTCAGGAATCAACGTGCTGATCCTTTGGGGTGCGGTGATCGAGCACGGCTTCACCGGCCAGAGCTGGCTTACATTCCGCCAGGCCCTCGGGCTCGGCGGCAAATGTCCGCAAGGGTGAGCGCGGCACGACCGTCGTCTACGCCGATCGCTTCACCCCCGACGACGAACGGCGTCGCGCTGCCGAGGCCGGTGAAACACCGGGCGCGATCCCGTTCCTCAAACGCTTTACCGTCTTCAATGCCGATCAGTGCGACGGCCTTCCCGACGAGATCGCGACCGTCGCGCCGCCGCCGCCGCCAAGTCTGATCGAGCCGCGGGTCGAGTCGCTGATCCGGGCGACGGGCATCGATTTCCGGATCGGCGGCGCGCAGGCTTATTACAGCCCCGCGCTCGACTTCGTGCAGGTGCCGCCGCCACAGGCCTATTTCGAGCCAATCAATTGGCACCGTACGGCGCTCCACGAAGTCTCGCACGCCAGCGGCCATTCATCGCGTCTCGACCGCGACATGAGCGGCTCGTTCGGTTCGAAGAAATACTCGTTCGAAGAGATAATTGCCGAGGTCTCGGCGGCCTTTCTCTGCGCCTCGCTCGGGATCACGCCGACCGTCCGCCATGCCGACTATATCGGTTCATGGTTGGATGTCCTGCGCGAGGACGACCGCGCGATCGTGCGCGCCGCCAGCGCCGCGTCCAAGGCAGCCGACTACATCCTCGGCTTCGAACCCGAGACAGCCGAACCCGCAGCCCCGGCGATGGTCGAAGAACACCGGAAGGCGGCGTGATTCGTGCTTCGCACTGTCCATTGTGCCAGCCCGTCCGGCCTCGATCCGGCTGCTGGTGGTCAGTGCGGTTTCTGATCGGCCACGGCGGCTCCGCCGATACGTGGAACCGGATTTCCGTGGTTCCGGATCAGCTGCTCTCCGGCGCTGGCCGCCGAAAAGAGGGAGAGGAGGGTCGGGATTTCGTGACGGGTTGGAGGTCGAGAGAGAGTCTCCCGGCCGCCCGTCGCGGAGA